>Ga0209092_10001836_pt1 | contig 20160 bp, 10 predicted proteins | sample FraStrMetagenome_FD_187446 | JGI IMG/M metagenome (GOLD analysis project Ga0209092, IMG submission 187446) | Marine eukaryotic phytoplankton communities from Arctic Ocean - Fram Strait ARC3M Metagenome (SPAdes) (version 2) | ecosystem: Environmental > Aquatic > Marine > Oceanic | place: Fram...
CAATTGGCTGTGTCTGAAAAAGGTTTGGTGGTCTTTGATGCAGTTGTAAAAGGAACACCCGGGCATGCCGCTCACCCCAATCCAGATAATGCAATCTATAATTCAATCCAAGTTCTGGAATGGTTTAAAGACTTTGAGTTTGATAAAATATCAGACTTTTTAGGGCCCGTAAAAATGACCGTCACACAAATCAATGCTGGAAAGCAACACAATGCGATACCCGCAGGCGTTGAGTTGGTTGTAGATGTTCGAGTTAATGACCAATATAGCAATTCAGAAATCGCTGAAATTTTGCAAAAAAAAGCTCCCTGTGATTCTATGATTCCAAGAAGCTTGCGACTTAATTCGTCTTCCATCCCTCTTGCGCATCCGCTGGTACAAGCGGGTATTGAAATGGGGCGTAAAACTTATGGGTCGCCAACACTTTCCGATCAATCGGTTTTGAGTTGCCCATCCCTAAAATTGGGTCCTGGAGATAGTACGCGTTCACATACGGCAGATGAATTCATTTTTATTGACGAAATAAAGGAAGGCATTTCATTATATATTCAATTATTAACTAAAATACTATAATTATGAAACTTTGGGATAAAGGAATTTCAATCGATCAATTTATTGAAAAATTCACTGTTGGAAACGACCGTGAAATCGATCTTAAAATTGCTATTTATGATATTCAAGCGTCGTTGGCGCATGCACAAATGTTGGTAGAGATAGGGCTTTTAAAGCCTAAAGAACTCAAAGCTATTAAGGGTGTATTTGAGGTCTTACAATCTCAGCTTAATGAAGGCACTTTTGTGATTGATGCCCAGTTTGAGGATATTCATTCAAAACTTGAATATGAGCTCACCAAAGCCTTGGGAGATACTGGTAAAAAAATACATACGGCACGTTCAAGAAATGATCAGGTTTTAGTGGCTTTACAGCTGTATTATAAAGCTAATTTGAAGACGATACAGGACAAGACTAAAATATTATTCGATACTTTAATTGATTTAGCAGAAACGCATAAAACAGCTTTATTACCAGGCTATACCCATTTACAAGTCGCCATGCCCTCGTCTTTTGGTTTGTGGTTTTCTGCCTATGCCGAATCTCTTATAGACGATGTATATGTACTGCAGGGAGCTCAAAAAGTGGTGGACCAAAACCCTTTAGGTTCGGCAGCTGGGTATGGGAGTTCATTTCCAATTGACCGCGTATTCACGACCAAAGCACTTGGATTTGAAACTTTAAAATATAATGTAGTGGCTGCTCAAATGAGTCGTGGTAAAAATGAACGTATTATGGCAGCTAGCTTAGGGAATTTGGCGAATACCCTTGGGAAAATGGCCATGGATATCTGTTTGTATATGAGTCAAAACTTTGATTTTATTGGTTTCCCAGAGAGTTTAACGACGGGGAGTAGTATCATGCCCCATAAAAAAAACCCAGATGTTTTTGAACTAATTCGGGGGAAGTGTAACAAGCTTCAAAGTTTAGAAACTGAGATGCTTTTGATCACTAATAATTTACCGAGCGGTTACCACCGTGATTTTCAATTATTAAAAGAAAATATGATTCAGGGCTTTGAAGACTTAGAATCTGTTTTAGATATTTTTAATTATGCCATTCAGCAAATTCAAGTTAAAAACATTGATTTGAAGGACCCTAAATACCAGTATTTGTTTACAGTAGACAGTATCAACACCTTGGTGGTACAAGGGGCTTCTTTTAGAGAAGCGTATCAAACTATTGGAGCTCAAGTGCAGGCGGGTACTTACAAGTCGGAGACCCGTATTCCGCACACCCATTTAGGGAGTATTCATAATTTAGCATTAGATAAAATTAAAGCGAAGTATCCCTTAGGTAATTAAAATAGAGAAAATCAAATAATTAGTATTTTACTACTTTGTGGCTGCTAGTTTCAAAGGCATTTTTAAGCGTCAGAAAATACATTCCATTTTGTAGCTGGGGGGCGTTTATGGCTGCTTTCCCATTACTAAATTTCAGAATACCCTTAAGAACGCGCTGTGACAACTGATTCCGTAATTCAAAGTGGGTTTCTAGTTCTTGGTTTTCTGAGATTATAAAAAAGGAGGATTTAAATGGATTTGGAAACACAGACCAATTTTCTAGATTCGTTTCAGGAATCGTTAACGACTCTGTGTAACAGTCTTCAGGAACAGCATAATCAGTTTTAATTAAATCTGTTATTTTAGACCTTACAAAGCTTTCATTTGATAGGTTTTCAAGAAATGTAGAATCAATGACACTATTTGTGGCTCCTAAAAAGTCCTGCATGATCGTTGCGAACGTTTCTCGGTAATCATGCTGAACTGTTTGTACTTGGTAATTATTAGTTTCTACTGCTTCTGAAAGATCTACATTAATACCAGACACACCACTTTTGACGGGCTTTCCAAAAGCAAACATTGGGGCGACTTCTCCATGATCCGTTCCCAAACTTCCGTTTTCTTTTGCCTTTCGACCAAATTCAGAAAAGGTAACACCTAAAACGTCATCCGCTAAGTTATCCGCATTTAAGTCGGACATAAAAGATTCTATGGCTCCTGACAACTCAGCCATTAATTCACTATGTTTTCCTTGAATATCTCCACTCGCTTGATTTTGATTGTTATGGGTGTCAAACCCTGCAAGCTTTACCATAAAAACCTTGGTTTCAATTCCCCCTCTAATCAATCGAGCAACCGTTTTTAATTGATCTGCTAGATTGGTGTCTGGATAATTAGCTCCGCTACTGTTTGCTCCGTTATTAAAAGCAGTTGATATGAGCTGTGAATATTGGTTTGATAAAATATCTGTATCAATAATGTATTGTAGTTCCGCCCCATAATCAGAGTTAGGAATGTTAGTAGGGGGCGCACCGGCGAGTCCGCTAAGTACGGAGTAGAAGTTTTCAGAATCTTGACCGCTTAAGTTTAGAGCCAGTCCATGTTCAATTTCTCCATGAAACCCTAATGAGGTTGTTTTTGAGCCCACTTGTATGCCTAGTGGGTAAGCGGTTGGAATGCTATCTGCATAGTTTTGCTCCATAAACCGCCCAATCCATCCACTTTGATTTCCGTTGTCCCAATTGTTGCCATCATTTCCGGTCGCATAAATATCTTGAGATCCAAAATGACTTTTATTTTGAGAAGGGTATCCAACAGATTGAATGATGCGCAGTTGATCTTGTGCATATAAATTATAAAACCCTGTTAGTTCTGGATGCAGTGCAATATCCTGATTTGTTCCTATTAAGGAAGCGTCAATAGTGTTTAACGGAAGAAATACAGATGCGGGGATGTGAATATTTGGTCTTAGCGTTTGGTAGTCTGTATAGGCGCTAATAGGAATGACTGTATTTAAGCCATCATTTCCGCCGTTTAATTCCACTAAAACTAATTTTCTATTTGATACATCGCAATTATAAAACGAGTTGACCAATTTCATTGAAGCCTGAACTTCAAACGGCAACATGCTTGCGGCCGAGGCCGTCGTTGTGAGTTTTATGAATTGACGTCTTTTCATAGATGTGAGATTACATTAATTGAAATTCAGGAGCGTTAATCATCGCTGTAAATAGGGCATCTAATCGTATTTTGACTTGAACGGTATTTCCTGTTTGGAGGTAGTCGTTCCATGCAGAATTCCAATAATATGCTTCGAGTCCATCGGTTAGAATAGAGATAAAATATGCGTTTCTACTACTGTCTATAGATTCACAATAAAGCAAGTTTGCAATCTCTTGAACCAAAGTTATTGCATCAGTAGCAAGGGAGAAATTACCTGAGTTTTCTACATAGTCAACAGTGTTAAATAGGACTCTAATATTCGCATTGTTATTAAGAATTTTATTTCTTCCAGAAATAAAACACTCAATTAATTTATACCGCCCTATAATCGTGTTTGAAGAAAACCAATTACGATCAAAACTAGGAGTTTGGTACATGGCAGGGTAGCCTGCTACCGATTCTGGTGAAAACGGATTAATTCCCGTGCTTGGGAAAAAAGCTAAATAGCTAAAATTATAGTAAAATTTATGAAAATAAATTTGATCATTGCTAAAGCTTGATGGAGGGTTAGTGGCGCTGGCTTCGGGATTGGGAAGGTTAATATTTAATAAGCGTATGGTTTCGCTAATAAGTTGAAGTGGACTTTTTACAATGCTACCAATAATTTCATCTGAATTATCACTCGTATCTTCATCATAAAAATGTTGAGACATCAATAGAGTTTCTAGAACCTCAAGTAGGTTAAAGTCATTGGCAATAAGTTGATTGGATAGAGGAGTTATGATCTCATCTTCAACCTGTTGATTCCATTCGCTTTTGACATAAAACCGGTATAGTTTTCTGCAATATGATTTTGCAGTTGCTTGCTGTGAGAAAATCATCTCAACAAAGTCATCTACTTCCTGAATAACACCTTGCTGAGTGGATTGGCCTGAAATGGTCTGGTTGTTAAAGGCTGACGAAAATATTTTATCTGTAGTATCGTGTTGTCCAGTATTTACATATCCCATTGGAATTCCTGTGTCTGGATCAAGGGTATCCCTGAGCGGCTTGGTTTTTATTCCAGAAAACACTTTTGCAGCATTTTGGATGTCACTTTCTGTGTAGGTTGTATAATTTCCTTCTCCAATTTGTTCCCCTTTTAATATTGTAAATAGTTCTAAGAATTCTCGAGAATAATTTTCGTTCGGATTGTTTTTATTATTGGTATTATTGTCAAGATAGTACAAAATAGAATTGTCAAAAGTTATTTTCTTGGCAAGAGCTTTTATGTTCCCATAAGCATAGAAATCTAACAATCTTAAATAGTCATAGAAGTAAGAAGATTTTGGGACTCCATCACTTTTAGAAAGTGTAAAACAGCTATGAAGAAAAAAAACAAGTTTATGTTTTAAACTATTTTGTTTCTGTGCATTATACCACCACCATCCTGAAATGATTGCTTTTTTTCGAAACTGTCCAACAGTGAAGTCTGCAGGAGTGGTGTTTACTGTGTGCATCCAAAACCCGTCAGGGACTCCAATTTCTGAGTTTACAATGGAGTCATAAGGGTGTTCCCAAAATAGGGTAGGTTCGTTAGACAACTCATTAACGGCCTGTTCGGGGGTTAGGGTCGCAAAATAGTCAAGAGTGGTTTTCGAATAATTAAAACAAGCTCTTCTTAATAGATGTTTTGCTTTTCGAGGTCCTAAGAGAACTACAGATGGGTTTAATGATGCCAATAGTTATTATATATGATACTAATTTAGTGAAAATCTCATTAATTACTTTAATATAACTTAAATAATAGATTTATTTTCAATTAAATAGATGTCAGCTGATACACGAAAAATTTAAAAATTGAATGAGTCGTATGATTCCTTAATATTAAGAAAATGAATTAATATTCGTAAATCAATCAGAAATATACAAAGCTCAAAAGTTGGGACGCTTTTCGGAGTCGAGTAAAATTTCACAAACTCAATCCATTAACAATCAAGTTATCAATGTTAATAAATTGCAATAAAACACAAGCAGTATTTAAGTAACTTTTTTGTAACTTAGCTTTATCTCTTAACTATTATGCAAAACTTATGAATCTAATTATTAGTGAAATAAATAAGAGAAATAAGTACGTTTTTAAAAAACTATTTAACAAGCACTATAAAGGATTAGTAATTTATGCTAATGGATACCTTTTTGATATGGATTCCAGCAAAGATATAGTGCAAGATGTGTTTATCTACATATGGGAGCATTCTGGGAAATTAAACATAAAAACGTCGTTAAAAGCCTATCTCTATTCAATGGTTCGTAATCGATGTTTGAATTATTTAAAATCGATTAAAGTCACCGATAATTTCAGTTTTCTAGATTTTAACATTTCACTTATCACAGAGGAAGTTTATGATTCTAGTTCAGAGCAAGATAAAAGTAAAGTGTATAATAAAGTTCTTGAAATTGTAGATACCCTCCCTGAAAAAATGCAGCAAGTTGTAAAATTAAAATTTCTTCATAATTATAAATATGCTCAAATAGCAGAAGAACTAGGTGTGTCTATTAATACAGTTAAAACCCAGCTTAAAAGAGCTAAGTATAAGATTACTCAGATGGTCACAACCCTACTTGTTTTTCTGCAAATTTAATTCTTTTGTTTCTAGATTTCTTAGGTTTTTTTTAAAAATAGTACGTTTTTAAATCCAAATTGATTGGTATTAATTCTTAATGGTTGAAAAAACTATTTGTTTTTGTCACCCTTTTTACGTTTTTAATTGTCTTACTAACAAAAGCTGTAATAAAGAATAATGGAATTTAAATTAATTATAAAAAAACTTCAAAACACACTCACACCAAAAGAAAATTCTATTTTTTCTAGATGGTATGAAACATCTGAATCTCACAGGTTATATTTTGATAATGTGAAGGCGAACTTTAAAAATGATGTTACGCATATAGATGTCAAGACTGGCTGGCTGAGGATTGAAAATAAATTACGCATTTCTAAACGTAAAAAGTCCCTTAGGAAGTATGCTTCAGTTGCATCCGTATTGTTTTTTATTGCTGTAACTATAATTTTTAATAACGACGCAACCGAAAAAACGGACCTAATTGTTGTAAATGATACTATAAAAATTGGTACTGAAAAAGCCATACTCACATTGGAAGACGGCTCAACAGTCATATTACAAAAAGGAGAAAACTACAAAACAAAAAACGTAGTTAGTAATGGAGAAGCGCTTGTTTATAGTTCTAAAAACAACTCTGAAGATAAAGTTGCTTATAACTATTTAACCATTCCAAGAGGAGGGCAATTTCAAGTTATTCTTGAAGATGGTACTCAGGTATGGTTAAATTCGGATTCTAAAATTAAATATCCCAAAACATTTATTAATGGTGCAACTCGAGAAATAGAGTTGCTTTATGGCGAAGCCTATTTTGAAGTTTCTCCAAGTAGTAAGCACAATGGGGATTCATTTAAAGTTATTTCTAGCCAACAGGAGGTGGAAGTTTTAGGAACCGTGTTTAACTTGAGGGCTTATGAAGATGAAACTTACATTTATACGACACTTATTGAAGGGAAAGTCGTTGTTAAAAACGGGTTAACTACCGAGATATTAAAGCCAAACGAACAAATTGCACTTAATGTCCAAAACAGTACAATTTCCATGGCTATAGTTGATGTTTACAATGTGGCATCTTGGAGAAATGGTATTTTTAGTTTTAAAGAAAAACCGTTAGAGGAAATAATGAAAACACTTTCAAGATGGTATGATGTAGATATTATTTTTGAAAACCCAGTTTTTCAAAAAATGAAGTTTAATGGTGTTTTAAATAAAAATCAAAATATAGAAACTATTTTATCAATTATAAAATCCACTAACAACATCAATTATGAAGTAAATAACGATCGCGTAATCATAAAATAAAAAAAAAGGGAACAAGGTTCAGATCTCTCACAATTCAAGCCTTTATTCCCCCTATTAGATTTAATTAATTATAAACAACTAACCAAAACATGTAAATTTATGAAAATTAAAATTAACAATGTTCTTTTGAAAAGCAAAAAAGAACTTTTAAGATTTATTATGAGAATTTCTATATTCTTATTTTGCGCCACAGTTTTTAGCTTAACACCAGAAAACGTTTTTTCTCAAAATGCTAAAATTGTAATCGATTCCGATAAAGAGGTCTCGATCCACCAGATCTTTGATCTTATCAAAGAACAAACAAATTATACTTTTATTTATAATTCTAATCTGTTTGACGGTGTTTCTAAAGTTAGCTTAAAAAAAGGAACCATTCTAGCCAATACATTATTGCAAGAAAGTCTTTCACATGGAGATTTTAGTTTTGAGTTCTCAAACGATCAAACCATTGTTTTAAAGGACAATCAAATAGAAAGCCCGCTTCAAGTTCAGCAACAAATATCTGGAGTTATCTCAGATGAATTTGGGTTGGGATTGCCAGGCGTGAATGTCATAGAAAAAGGAACTAGTAATGGTGCAACGACTAATATTGAAGGGAAGTACACATTAAACGTAACGAATCCTGATGCTATTCTTGTTTTTTCTTTCGTTGGATATACAACTCAAGAAATCCCTGTTAATGGACAGTCTGAAATTAGTCTTTTCCTAAAAGAATCTGTGCTAGCTTTAGATGCTGTAAATTTAATCTCTACAGGCTACCAAACAATTGCTAGAGAGAAATTAACAGGTGCTGCCGAAAATATTAATAAATCATTTTATGAAAACTCCTTTAATCAAACTCTACAGCAAGGTTTACAAGGGAGTATTGCTGGCTTGCAAATAATTGCAAATAACACACATCCTCAAGCGGTTCCACAAGTAATTATTAGAGGAGTCGGCTCCGCTTTTGGAGAAGGCGTAGGAACTTTAAGTATAACGGGGAACACCTCAGTGTTGGGAGATCCATCAATTTTGACTGCAGGCAGTCCTTTGTACGTTATTGACGGCGTACCAACTTTTGATGGACGAGATCTTTCTAGCATTAATGGTATTGATATTAAATCAATCTCCGTGCTTAAAGATGCTGCTGCGGCAAGTATATATGGTGCAAGAGCTGCTAATGGTGTTATTGTAGTAGAAACTAAATCTGGGATTTCTGGAAAAGGTAAAGTTAACTATTCTACCCAAGTTGGTTTCTCTGAATTTGTAAGTTTAAATGAAAGTCTCAATACCTCTCAATTGCAAGAAATATTTATTGAAGGATTAATAAACAATACAGGAAATAGTATTGATACGAGTGAAGCTGCTTTAGATTGGTTAATAAATGAAAACCCTTACTCAGCATTTAACCCTAATCAAGACACTAATTGGGGTAAGGAACTAACAAGAGTAGGACAAATAACACAACATAACTTGTCTGCTTCTGGAGGAAAAAATGACAATAATTACTATTTATCTCTTGGGTATTTAAAAAATGAGTCTGCTATTAAAGAAATTAATTTTGACCGACTCACATTGAAATTAAAATACGATACACAAATTACTAAAAAGCTAAAAGCTTCCACTATTATTGGGTATGGAAAAACACAATCTAACAATCATGAAACAGGTACTTCGTACTATAATCCCTTTACAAGTATATATCGTTTAAGGCCAGATTTTAAAATTTATAATGATGATGGTTCTTATGATACTAGCTATAATTTTAAAGTAAACCCATTAGGGGTATTAACAGATGAAACCCGCCAACTAGAAACAAATGATTTTAGAGGGTCCATAAATCTAAACTACGAACTAATAGCAGGTTTATCGTTAGAAACAAGTTTAAGTACAAATTATAGACTAACCGAAAACTACAACAACTTCCCTTCTCATTTAGGAAAAGGAGCTAATTATAGAATTGGCTTTTCGGCGGTACCTACGAGTTATGGAAACCAAAGAAATACGGCGATATTTTCCTGGAACGCAAGATCTTTAGTAAGGTATACTAAGACATTTGGTGAAGATCATACTTTTGGTGCGTTTGCTGGAATTGAACAAAATGCAATGGATATGAAGGGTACTAATTTATCTGTGATTAACCTACGCGATGGTTCTGAAACATTTGATAATGGATCTTCAGAGGATAGCGACTCTTTTAGAAGAGAGACTTCAATTAGTTCTGCGTTTTTAAGTTTAGAGTATGATTTCCAAGAAAAGTATTTGGTAAACATGACCTTTAGAAGGGATGGGTCTTCACGATTTGGAGCTAACAATAAATACGGAAATTTCTATGCCATTGGATTGGGTTGGAATATTCATAAAGAGGATTTTATGCAAAACAATGACTTTGTAAATATTTTAAAATTACGCGCCAGTTATGGTGTTAATGGAAATGACCAAATTTCTCCTTTTGGTTATTCTGGAACGTTTGATACAACAGGGGCCTATAACGGACAAAATGCTGTTTTTATTTCATCCGCGGGGAATGCTTTAATAGGTTGGGAAGAAAATGCAACCTTTGATATTGGAGTAGATTTCGCGCTTTTTAATAATAGAGTTTCAGGCTTTTTAGATTATTATGTACGAGATACATCTGATCTTCTGTATAATTTACCGGTCTCCAGCCTAAATGGCGACTCGTTTGTTTTTCAAAACTTTGGGGGTATGAAAAATAGCGGAGTTGAAATTTCATTAAACACGAAAAACATCATCTCTCCTAATGACGGATTTACTTGGTCTACAGGAATTACTTTGACAACAAATAAAAATGAAATAACAGAACTTGAGACAGACGAAATTATTTCAGCTAACTATTTAAGAAAAGTAGGCGAGGACTATAACACGCTTAACCTTTATGGATATGCAGGGGTTGATCCAGAGACGGGTAGTGAACTGTTTTATACTGACGAATCCGAGACCGAAACAACGATGGTACTTGGAGAGGCAGAAAAATACAATCATGGTAAAACAACTCCAGATTTTTACGGATCTCTAACAAATACGGTCACTTTTAAAAACTTCTCTCTTACGGCACAATTGTATAGCGCTTGGGGAGGACAAATATTTGAGACTAATGGGAATTTTCAAAATGATAATGGGTACAGAAGAACTCGTGATTACAGTAACACATCTAAATATGTGTATGACAATAGATGGCAACAACCAGGGGATATAACTGATGTTCCAAAATATGTGTATAGTAATTCACAATCAAGTAATCAAACTTCAAGATGGTTACACGATGGAAGTTATGTCCGTTTAAAAAGAGTGGAGCTAGCTTATACTTTTTCAAATCAGATTTTGAAAAACACTTTTATTGATAGACTTCGTGTTCACGTAAGTGGAGATAATCTATGGACCTCCATAAAAGATGACACCTTGATGAATGATCCTGAAATGGGGGGAATAACAGGTGCATCAAATCTGAATAATCCGATCTCAAGAACAATTTATTTTGGTCTTAACGTTACATTTTAACATAGTTTCTTCCAATTTTAACCATATAAAAAACACATAATTATGAAAAACATATATTTAATAATTTTAATGTTATCAATTACGCTCACATCTTGCAACAGTGATGAGCTTTTAGATAAAGATCCTTATGATGTAGTTCTGACAGAAAATCTAATTACAGATTTCACAAGTTTTGAATCAGCTACAGCTGGCGCATATAACATACTTCAGAACGGCTATTATCAAGGGGGCTTATACGCGATTGCTTCAGATTTAATGTCTGATAATTCTTTTGCAATTTGGTCCCTCTTTGCCGATACCGATAATTATGAAACAACTACTGATGATCGGGAGGTATTAAGAATCTGGAGTACAATTTCCAGTCTTATTGCACATACGTCAATCGTTATCAGACAGGCTGAAAGCTTTGACTTTGAATCTAACCAAGAGCAAGCGTCTGACTTAATTGCACAGCTCTATGTCATACGTGGTATGGCGTATTTCGACATGCAACGTTTGTTTGCACAGCCGTATAATTTCACTGCAGATGCCTCTCATGTCGGAATTCCTTTAATTGATGAAACTCAAGTAGGGATAGAGATTATTAATCCTGCAAGAAGCACCACCGCTCAAGTATATGCCAAAATAATTTCTGATATTCAGTTTGGGATTAATGGTATTGCTGATGATACATCTTCAATTTATAATTTTAATAAGACCTCTGCAAAAGCATTATTAGCAAGAGTCCATTTATATATGGAAAATTGGGCTGAAGCAAACGCATTGGCTACAGAAGTTATTGGATCTGGATATTCTTTAGTTTCTAACGTTGATTATATTGCAAGTTGGGCAGAAGCTACGACAACGGAATCTGTTTTTTCAATTGTAAATTCTGCAACAGATAACCCTATGTTTTATGCCATCACTTATTTATACGGACGTCCGCGTTTCAAAGCTACTACGGATCTATTTGATGCTATCGATGGCAATGATGTTAGAAAGAATTTAATCTACGATCAAAACGTACTAAAATATCCTTCTTATTCTACACGCGACGATAACACGCCTGTCATTCGTCTTTCTGAGATGTATTTGATAAAAGCTGAAGCTATGGCAGAGCTAGGAATGGATTCAGAGGCTCAAACAGCTGTTAATATGATTCTATTAAGATCTAATCCATTGGCAGCTGTTTATACTGAAACTGGCGAGGCGCTAAAAGATATTATTCAGGACGAAAGAAGAAAGGAATTAATGTTTGAAGGTCACCGTTTGTTTGATTTGACTAGAAAGAAGAAAAGTTTCACAAAGTATTCATCAGATGGAGCTATAATAGATGTTAATTACCCAAGTAATAAAACAATCTTACCAATTCCTCAATCAGAGATAGATGCTAATTATAATATAACTGAATCTGATCAAAATGCTGATTACTAATTAATTTTAATTGATAATTAAGACAAGCTATAAGTGTATATCTCTTGTAGCTTGTTTTTGTAATAACTACTTTAAGAATCTAAATTGCCCACTGTAATAGTAACGAAAAATCTACTTAATAAATTTAAGACTATGAAAAATATAATTCTAATATTAGCAGCCTCATTTGTTTTCACTTCCTGTTCTGAAAATAATTATGTTTTATTTTCTGGAAACGTGTCGAATTCCAAAGACACTACAATGAGAATAGGGAACATTAATAGGGACTTTAAAAAAGAAGTGACCATAGACGAAAACGGTAATTTTAGAGACACCTTGTATATTACTTCACCTGGTGCTTATTCGTATCAAATAGGAAGATCGTATGCTCCTGTTTTTTTTAGAGAAGGTTACGATTTGAACTTAAGTATTGATGCCAATGATTTTTATAAATCCAGAAAATTTAAAGGGAAAGGAAGTGAAGTAAATAACTACCATGTCGCCAAAAGTGCACTAAAAAATGAATTAGTAGGAGATGCTAAAACGTTTTTTGTAGTTCCTTTAGAGAATTTCCTAATTAAAATTAAAAAAAATAAAGAGACTCTTTTAGCTTTTTTAGAAGCGTCTACTTTAAATGGACAAGACAAAGAGATTCAGCGCAAAATCATAGAACATGATTATTTATTGACTCGCTACAACTATGACAAGTTTAACTATTACCATACAAAAATACACCCAGAACTACCTGAAGCCTATTACGACCCCATCATTGAAATGGATCTTGATGACGAAGTTTCATTTATTTATGATAAAAGTTATAGAATTCTTATCGTTGAAAATTGGAGATTTACCTCAAAAGAAGCAATGGAAATCGATCCAAGTTTCACACAAGTAAGTTTTGTAAAAAATAAAATAAAAGACATTAAAAGCACTAAAATAAAAGACTTTATTGTCAGTATGTTGTTTAATCAAATTAGTTTAAAAAACAAAAATTATGAAACGGATTATCCAAGAATCTTAGAGATGCTTAAAGGTGATCAATTAAAAGAGAAGCTTATGGCTAAGTTTGTTGGTGTTCAAAACACGAAACCGGAAATGCCAGCGCCTGACTTTAATTACGAAAATTATACGGGAGGAAACACAACTTTAAAGGATTTAAAAGGCAAGCTAGTCTATATCGAAATTTGGGCAACTTGGTGTGGTCCTTGTATCAAAGAAATGCCTGCGTTGACACAATTAATTAAAGATTTTAAAGGGAGAAACGTTGAATTTGTGAGCATTTCAGTGGATTCAAAACGTGATTATGAAAAGTGGCGAAAAATGATCCCAGAAAAGAATGTTGGCGGTATGCAGTTGTTAGCAGACAAATCTTTGGAGTCTGATTTCATGAAAGCTTTTAGCATTGGTCTTATTCCAAGAACACTACTGTTGGACGAGGAGGGGAGAATTATAACTATTAAAGCTCCTAGACCTTCTGCAGCTAACACAAAACACTATATAGACAGTTTACTAACTAGAACTATAATGAAAACTAAGACAAAGACAATGTCTATGACAAAGTCTATGACAAAGTCTATGACAAAGTCTCTGACTAAACCGACGAAATTACAATGAAAAAGAAGTGTATATTATCTGTGTTATTTTGTTTCGGATTCCTATTAACTTTTGGGCAATCCGTTGATTCAAAATTTAAATTCATTAAAAAACTAGCGGACATTGAAGAGTATCTCTACGAACCCAATGGTCTAACCATATTGCTAATTAAAGACAATTCTACGCCTGTAGTTACAACTCAAATCACCTATAGTGTAGGGTCTAAACATGAAGTCTCCGGAAATACAGGTTCCACACACCTTTTAGAGCACTTACTCTTTAAAGGCACTCCAAAATATAATAAAGAAACCCAAACAATAGCGTCAGCTTTACAAAATGTAGGGGCTAGAATGAATGCAACTACATGGTACGATCGTACAAATTATTACGAAACCATCCCAAGTGATTTTCTTGAGTTAGCTTTAGATATTGAGGCTGACAGAATGCGTAATTCCTTTTTAAAAGCCGAAGATAAAGCAGCCGAAATGACGGTCGTTCGTAATGAGTTTGAACGTGGAGAAAATAATCCAAGTAGACTGTTGTCTAAAGAAATATGGGCAACCGCTTTTAAGGCACATACCTACCACCACTCTACTATTGGCTGGCGTTCCGATATTGAAAATGCACCCATCGAAAAACTTAAAGAATTTTACAATACATATTACTGGCCCAATAATGCAACGCTGTCGATTATAGGCGATTTTAATACAGAAAATGTATTTCAGCTAGTAGATAAGTATTTTGGAGTGATTGGAAAATCGCCAAACGATTTCCCACAACCTTATACCGAAGAGCCTCAACAATTTGGTCCTAGAAAAACGGTGATTAAAAAACCTGGAAAGCAAGGCCTTGTTGTAGTGGCTTTTAAGAGCCCTGGTAAAATGCATAACGACCACGCTGCATTATCTGTTTTAAGTGATGTTATTAGAAGTGGTGCCTCCTCTATTTTAAATAAAACCTTTGTTGACACGGGCTTAGCACTCTATGCCTATAGTTCATTGTCTAGTTTCAAGGAGCACAACCTGTTTTCAGTTGGAGCTGGTTTTACGGACTCCTCTAATCATGAAGACATCAATGAAAAAATAATATTGGTCCTAAATAATATTAAAGAGAATGGAATCGCGCAAGCAGATTTAGATCGTGTGGTCGCCAAGTCCAAAGCAAATGATATTTTACGCCGTGACGGCTCGTTTGCAATTGCGGGTGTTATTAACGAAGCTATTGCCGCAGGAGATTGGACAAACTACATAACTGATATCGATAAATTATCACAAGTTTCAATTGACGACGTCAAACGTGTGGCTAATACCTATTTGTTAGAAGATCAAAGTACTACCGGGTATTTTATTCCTAAAAAAGCAACACCAAGTCGTGTCTCTACAACAAAAGGCAGCCAGAAGCTTTATGAAGATGGTAAGGTCTTTTTTAGAGATCCACACGTCGAAAATGACAGTAAGTACTTTTCATCAGAAAACGTATCAGAATCTGTTTCAGAGTTACAACAACCCGAAAAAACTAAATTTAAGTACAGCCGTCAAACCATTTCCGGAATTGATATTACAACTGTAAAAACGGGGGCAGAAGGATTTGTTAATGTCGTTGGAAGTATCAACTCAGGTCGTTTTTATGCGGCTGAAAATGGAGTTATTGCAACATTTGCAGCAGATATGTTACTAAAAGGGACTTTGACAAAAGATAAATATGAAGTATCCGAAGCTTTAGAAAGTCTGGGAGTTCGTTTAATAATTAGAGCTGGAACCTATAAAACAACTTTCAGTTTTAAATGCTTGTCCAATGACTTAAAGGACGTCGTAGCGCTTTTGGCTGATGCTTTTCGTAACCCTGCATTTAATGAAAAGGAGTTCGAATTATTAAAACAACAATATATTGGTAATACTACAAACAAGTTAGAATCTCCTGCTGCATTAGCAAGTATTAAACTAAGTCAGCTTATATACCCAGAGAACCATCCAGAATATAATGACCCGATTGAAACGCAGATTGAAAAAATAAACAGCGTTACTTTATCAGATATCAAAACATTCCACAAAAAGTATTATGGCGTCAAAGAGATGCATATGGTGGCTGTTGGCGCAATTAGTGATTCAGTAGCCATAACACTCGGAAGCGCATTTAAGGATTGGAACGGAGGCGTAGCGTCTAAAAAAGTAATCCGTAAAGGAAAGGCACTAGCTAACGCCCAGACTGCAGTTATTACAATTGAAGGAAAGCCAAATGCTCAGTTACTAATGGCGCAGTATACGGGGCTTAATAATTTAGACCAAGACTATAGACCTTTTCAAATAGGCGTATTTTCGTTAGGGGGTGGATTTTCAGGTCGACTCATGCAAACCGTTAGAGATAATGACGGATTAACTTATAGTATAGGAGCACGTCATGCTTCAGATCGTTATTCCGATGGCTATTTTGTTGTGAGCGCATCCTTTAATCCTACCTTACTTCAAAAAGGAGAGGATGCAACGATGCTACAAATTAATAAATGGATCTATGAGGGACTCTCTGAAAAAGAATTAGCGAATAAAAAATCCAATCTAATAGGAAGTTTTAAAGTAAGGCTTTCGACCACTGGAGGCTTAGCGAGTAGCATACTTTCATTTATCAATCAAGGTAAATCTCCTAACTACATAGATGAATATCCAAAAGAGATAAACGCAGTTACTTTAAGTCAAGTAAATTCAGCCATTAAAAAATATATTAATCCTACTACTTTTTTGATTATAAAATCTGGTAGTATTGATGAACAAGGGAATCCAAAAAATTAAAATATAAAAACCTTTCACAAACTTTGTTTTCATTAACAAATTAGGATTAGTCATCTAAGCGAAAGTATTTTTAAGGATTGTTAATAGCAATCCTTTTTTTTTTGATACTCCCTTAATTCTCAAAAAATGACGTCTTTTTGATGTCCAAGGAATTATGAAGTGCTGTACAGAAACCTCTCTTTTAACAAATCCGTCTTCCCATTTTCATAAACCGATCCCTAGGCGTTTTTCTTATAGTTTCAACGACTAAGCTCAATTTTGTATCTTCGTGTTCTTATTTAAATCCCTTTATGAAAATTAATACCAGCCTCTTTTTATTTTTACTTTCAAGTTTTACGATTCATTCCCAAATTAATCCAGATGCTGTTGAAATAGTGAGAGATTCATATGGAGTGCCTCATATTTATGCATCTACAGATGCAGAGGTTGCTTACGGTTTTGCTTGGGCTCAGGCCGAAGATGATTTTGAAACCATACAGCAAGCCTATCTAGCGGGAAATGGTTTATTAAGTAAACATATAGGTTTAAAAGGAGCTGCTGCAGATTTTTTAGTACAGTTCATACAATCTGAACAAACTGTCAACGAACAGTTTCATACACTTGACACAAAATTTATTGAATTACTTAATGGTTTTACTGATGGAATAAATGCTTATGCTACTAAATATCCCGATGAAATTCTTGAATCTTCTTTATTTCCAGTCACCCCTCAAAAATTACTTCGTTACACCCAACTTCAGTTATTTATTTCTAATGGCGCAGCTGAGCTGGTCAGCGGCATTGTAGAGAACCAACTCTCATGGCCTTATGATATTAACCAAGACACTAAGGGCTCTAATCTGCTAGCGGTTAGTCGGTCTAGAACGCAGTCTGATGAAACCTTTTTGGCGATCAATACGCATCAGCCTTTAGAAGGACCTACATCCTGGTATGAAGCACATTTAGTGAGTGAAGAAGGGTCCAATATTATTGGAGCCACTTTTCCAGGTTCTCCATGTCTATTTACGGGAGCCAATGAATATCTTGGCTGGACCCACACAGTTAATTATCCAGACAAAGCGGATGTTTACGCACTCGAAATGCATCCCAATAAAAAAGAGGTATATGTGGTTGATGGAGCCCCTTATAAGCTTGAAAAATTCAAAGCTAAAATCTATCTTAAAATCCTTGGAATTAAAATTCCAGTTAAGAAAAAATTCTATCGAAGTATTTATGGTCCAACCCTTAAAAATAAAACAGGATTTTATTCTGTACGAACACCAAGCACCTCAAATATCAATGCTGTGGAGCAGTGGTGGCATATGAACAAAGCAACTAATTTTTCGGAGTTTTATGAAGCCCTAGAAATGAAGGCTTTGCCAGGTTACAATATTGGATATGCCGATAGAAACGATACTATTTTTTACATTTCAAATGGAAAAATCCCCATTCGAAATACAGGATATGACTGGACTGATGTGGTTCCAGGAAACACTCAAAAAACCCTATGGGATACTTATTACGCTATCAAAGACCTGCCTCAAGTGATCAGTCCTAAGTCGGGCTTTATTTACAACGCCAATCACAGTCCATTTAAGTCTTCAGGAAAAGAAGACAATCCAAAAAACGAAGATTTTGCTACCGAAATGAATTTTGAAACTTATGACAATAACCGCTCTACGCGTTTGTTGCACTTGCTTGAAGAGCAAGAACTTATTGACTATGTGCGTTTCAAGCGAATTAAATACGACCATCAGTTGCCAACGCCATTAAGCTATAATTACATGGATTTAAACCCACTGTTTGAGATGAAAACTGAAGATTATCCAGAAGTCAGCGCATTGTTGACTGAAATCAAAAATTGGGATCGCGTAACCAATGCAGCCTCTTATGGAGCGGGTGCTTATGCATTATTATACTATAATCTAATACCCTTCTTTTATGAGCTTACAGAGGATCGTGTGTTTACTCATGAGGTTTTATTTGAAGCTTTAAAAATAACAAAGGCTTACATGAAAACGCACTTTAATAGTGAACGTGTTCGCTTGGGTGCGTATCAAAAGCTTGTAAGAGGAGAAAAAGAACTGCCTGTTTTTGGACTGCCTGATGTGGTTACCGCCATGAGAGGCGAACCCTATAAAGACGGTAAAATCAAGATTACACACGGAGAATCCTATATAGGATTGGTACGTTTTACTCCGACAAAAACATATTATGAATCAGTTATTTCTTACGGTAACAGTCGAAGACCAGAAAGTCCACACTATTCGGACCAAATGGAATTGTACTTGGATTTCAAAACCAAAACAATGTCGTTTGATAGGGCAGAAGTATTGGATTCAGCTTTAAGTCGTTATGCTCCTAAGTAGCGTTTATGTTATATTTTTTTTTGTAAATTAGCTTTACCAATTTAAGATTTATGAAAAAGATATTTTTGAGTTTGTGTTTTCTCACAAGCTTCACCTTTGCACAAAATACAGTCACAGATTATGATGGTAACTCTTATAATTACCTTTCTTACGGCGCCCAACAATGGACCGTAGAGAATGCTGCTATGGAAACGTATCGTGACGGCACACCCATCCCTCAAGTCGCAGATCCAACAACTTGGACAAACCTTACTACAGGGGCTTGGTGTTATTACGATAATGACCCCAGTAAGGGCAAGCTCTATAATTGGTATGCTGTAGCCGGAATTCACGACAATGACCCTAATACCTCAAATAAAGAATTAGCGCCTGAAGGGTGGCATATACCTACAGATGCTGAGTGGACAAACTTAGAAGAATTTCTTATTGCAAATGGTTATAATTATGATGGCTCCAGTACAGGAAACAAAATTGCAAAAGCGATGGCTTCTACCACTGGATGGTCAAACTCAACAGCGCTAGGAGTGCCAGGAAACACTCAAGCTTCCAATAACTCAACCAATTTAGCTTTTGAAGCTTCAGGATATAGACATGGTTTATATGGAACATATACGGATCAAAATCAGAATGCAAATTTCTGGGCAAGTGATCAGAGCACTTTTCAAAACCCTGATCACCCACTCGAATTCTATTCATGGGTAAGAACCTTAAAAAATAATGAATCGGATTTGATTCGTTACGATAATGAGGCAAAAGATGGATTCTCAGTTCGTTTTGTTCAAGATAGTGATAGCTGTTCAGAGGTTTCAATAACTGCTTCCGAATCGGAAGTCTGCGCTGGAGTGAGTGTGGATTTAACGGCGATTTCAGCACTAGCAGCTGGTTCAACAGCGTGCACATCTGCAGATCTTCCAGCTAACTTACTAAATGGTCTTGTTGGCTATTGGCCATTCTGTGGAAATGCTAATGATGCATCTGGTAATGGAAACAATGGCACAGTAACTGGACCTACGCTCACTTCTGATCGATTAGGAAACTCCAATAATGCCTATAGTTTTGATGGTTCTCTTGATGAATATATAGTCTTATCTTCAAATAATATTCCCTCATCAGGGGATTTTTCAGTTGCATTTTGGATAAATAT
>Ga0209092_10001838_pt1 | contig 20144 bp, 36 predicted proteins | sample FraStrMetagenome_FD_187446 | JGI IMG/M metagenome (GOLD analysis project Ga0209092, IMG submission 187446) | Marine eukaryotic phytoplankton communities from Arctic Ocean - Fram Strait ARC3M Metagenome (SPAdes) (version 2) | ecosystem: Environmental > Aquatic > Marine > Oceanic | place: Fram...
AATAATTTATGCGGCACACGCCGCCTTATCAGCCGACTTAAAGGAGCGGCTAATCCGTATCTACGTATCGTGTAGCAACGAACTAGCGCTTATTTACGAGGTGCGACCTCGGCAGGTTTTACGCCTTGTGCAGGCGAGGGATACGTTTTTTACGGCTACGGGCCGACCACATATCGTTGTGATGGACGTATAAATCATATTAGTACAGCTAATATTACAATGCAACCACTATCGATGGCGGGCTGTTTTTTTAGCTATCTTCTTAGGCTGCTTACTAAATTGCTTGCCTGCTTTGGTGTCTGCGCGTTTCTTAGCGCTGGTTTTTGCATACTCTTTCTTGCTCAAAGACTCTCGAGCTTTCTTTGGTAAGTACCGTTCGCCGGTTGCCTTCTTACCTTGAGTACTGTTCTTACCGGACTTTGTACCCCACTTCTCTGCAGTCCACTTGGACAGAGACTTCTGGGCCTTGGTCTTTGGGCCTGAGTAGCTTCCACCAGACTTTTTGTAACGCTGCGTGGCTAGTTGTGCTTTGCGCGCGCTCCACTTCCCAGGGGCTCCGCCCTTCGATCCAGCCTTTACGGCGGCTACAATTCGTTTCCACTTTGGTTCGTCGCTTCTAGCCATTACACGGTTACCTCAAGATCAGTTTCGATCCAGACTTTAGCTCCACATGAGAGGGGCTTGTCTGGGCTGTACACAACTGTGGCAACGACTTCCCCTTCTGCTGTGACAATCTCTGCTCTATTTACTTTACGATTAGCTTTATAGTCTTTAACAGTGAGTACGGGCTCATCTGCGCCCTTGTTGTTAGCGCGTATGTTGTGCTGATTAACGTGAATGCGAGTTTTCATTGATCACCACTTTGCGCGATCTGCCCAATAGGCCGCGCTCATCTTGCCCTTGGAAATGTTTTTAGCATGTCGTGCTTTAAAGCTCGCGCGCTTCTTCTTCATCTTTTCAGACTCACCAGCCTTCGGTTTGCCTGCGGTAGATGCACCTTGCTCGCCGAACCGAATGGTTTTGATCTTGTCGCCTTCTTTAGCCACGACAATGTGTGACTTCTTAGGGTGACTAGGAGTCCTTTTAGGCTTGTTAAAGCCCGACACTCCTGCTCGGGCTAATCGTGGGTCTTTTTTAACTGGCATTTGTTACCTCGTTATAAAATGTCGCCTCTTAGGCGCTTCAAAGTGGCTTCAGGCAGAGCATCAAACTCTTCTTCAGTCATTGTTGAGAGGTCCAACGCTTTCTCACCGTGGTTTGAGGAGCTTTCACCTGGAAGTTCTGGGGGTTGGGCGTCCGCTACCTTTAATTTCTTGCTGACTTGCGCCCGTTTCTTGGCTAATTCATCACTTTTCTGCGCCTTCCCAGCTAAACTTGGCGCACTTTCTTGCGTTTGATCTAGATCTCGATCTTTCACGACGTATTTGACCGCTTTTGACAACGCATCCACAGCTTCATAGCCGCCTTGCATGAACATATCGCGCAGTTCCACAACCTCATTGGTAGCATCCTCATCAAAAGAGTCAGAATCTCGGCTAAACACTGGATATGCGTCTTCCATAGCGTTCGCAGCCTGCTGTAGCGCAGTCATCTGGCGATCGTGGTTCACCGTCTGATTCATTTCTGCACGCATTTCGAACTCTAGTGTGGCTCTTTCGGCTTTTCTGATTTCTCGTCTGAGGCCAACAGCCTTTTCTGTTTCGCCATCGAGTACCATGTTCTGGTATTCGACTTCTTTTGCATCAAAGTCATACTCTTCTGGGGCTTCCGACGATTTTTCAGTTGCAGCATTAATATCATCCAATTGTTTTTGTAAGGCTTTCTGCTTGGCAAGCACTTCGTCAAGCCGTGCCTTCGGAACCATTGGCTTCTTGGCAGGTTTTTCCTCTGCTACGGGCGCTTCTTTAACTTCTTCTTTTGGCTCGTCTTCTAAAAGTGCTGCTTCTTCTGTACTTTGTTCTTCTTCAGCTTCTTCAGCTTCTTCTGTTTCTTCAGCTTCTTCTGTTTGTTCTGTTTCTTCAGCTTCTTCTGTTTGTTCTGTTTCTTCTGTTTCTTCAGCGATTTCCGCCACTACTTCGTCAAAACTGAGATCAAGTTGCGGCGAGTCATCGTCTTCGGGCAGGTCTGCGCCTGGCATTACGTCAAACTCAAGTGGTTTATCTTCAGCGGCTTTAGTTTCGTTTTGCTTACTCATTTAAGAACTCCTATTGTTCCTGTTGGTATTGCTAAATGCTGCTGTAGCTAACTTCGTAGCAGCGCTGGTTTGTGATTGATTTTCTTTAGAAGCTGCGCTCAGGTCAGCCAGCTCACGGCGTAGCTCAAGCTGGCGCTCATTGATCTCGAGCTTGGCCTGTATCTCTGCCATTCTTACTTGTGGGTCAACATCGGTTGCGTCTTGTGCCTTCGCTATGTTCAAGGCAACTTCAGACTGTAGCTTCTTAACTTCAGCTTCTTGCTTAGCCATCTCAAGCTGTAGCTGCTGCATTTGCACTTGCTGCTGTTGCGCCATAGCTTCTGCTTGCTCTGGAGTCGGCGGCTCTTGGCCTGTCATCTGGCGAATACGTGTTGCGAGTTCGCCCTTACGAGCTAGGTGGCTGTATTCAATGATTGCGTCATCAGGGATCACGACGCCCGCTTGTCTCAAGCTGAGTGCTTCAGCAAATTGAGTCTCGTCGAAGCTGTCTCTCGCTGGAGCAGTCGCTACAATCACATCGTACTCACCTAACGTTAGGTCGTTAATGATCATACCTTCAGGCGTTTCTTGGTTAACTACCATCTCTTCGCGGGGCTTCATAGGATCAGCTTCGTTTGTCACTTGGATAACTCGCTGCTCCGTATAAAAGGTCTGAATAAGATTAAGAATACTTTCAGCTAGGTACTGACGAGACTTACGCAGATTATCTAATGGCACCTGAATCATGATCGCACCACGATTCTGCTTAGCTTGGATCGCGATACCTGATACTTCTGCGCTGTCCGTGCCCAACATAGAGTCGTTGACGCCGGATATAGTCTTAATGTTCAAGGCTGCTTTCTGTGCAATACGATCTAAACCAGTTGGTATCTGGTTAGCACCGATCTTCTGTGGGGGTGTCGTCCCTCGAGCATACTCAAGCACCAGACCTGTTTCTGCGCCGTGCTCCTCGAGGTCATCTGCCGTCATACCGACCAATGAACCCGACTCAACCATCCAGCCACTATTAGCTGTAGTATTAACTATATGCAACTCTTGAGATGCTATTTTGTTTAGCTGCTCTTGTGGAGATAGCAGGTTGCGAACAACACCAAATGGTCGGCCTCTGCGGAAGTAACAGAAGAAGGGGATAACAGTGAACTGGTTATACGGTGACCAAGCGTCATGTAGTACAACCTGATCGCAGGTAACGGTCCATCGAATCTTGCGTATCACCTTACTGACGAGCGTTAGATTGTACTGCTTTGCAAACTTTTTATTTTTAGCCTCTGTCCATTCATCAGGTGCTTGACGTTGATCACCCGTGTTGGGGTCAACGAAGAAAGCAGCGCGTGACAGCTTCTTGTGCTGGCGCTCCACAACGCGTAGTGACTTAACATTGCGATATTCGTCATCACCAGGGATTGAATCGCCGAAGTACTCGTTAGAATTTTCAGTGTCACCAAAGCGGGTCTCTTGGTATTCCACCGAGTCGGGGCCAAAGCTCATGCCGTTCTCGGCAACAAAGAGTAGCCGTTCGGCTTTGTCTTTGCCATACAACTCCTCGATCTCGTCGAGGGTCATCCACTTGGTTTCGAACACTTCGTTCCAAGTCTTAGGGTCGGCGTCCTTGGCGTCTGGATCGATCAGTATGTCCAACGGATCTTTAGCCGTGATTCGAATCTCCCCTTCAACGTGATCGCTAAAGTCCATACGGACATCAAAATATCCGCGACCGTCCATAATCAAGCCGTCTGAGAATACCTGCTGCTCAACCCAATCCAACTTGTTGTTGTCAGCTATCTGCATGTACAACTTAGTCAGAGTATGGGCTACAGCTTCGTCACCCCCTCTTCGCGGTTTGAACTGGATGTCAGCTCTTCGCGTCGACTGCTCGCCAAGGATGGTATTAATAGTAGGTAGGATCGTATTAATAGTGAGAGCAGGACGACCTTCTTGCTCTAGCGCCGCCTGATCATCAAGGTCCCATTGATCACCCTGATAGTACTCATCACATTTAAGTGCCATTTCCACGTAATCGAGGTGCCCGTTGTCCCTAGCGCGCTCATACCGAGCCCACTGCGTACGGGTGATTTCTTCTTCCTTCGCAGGATCTATCTTCTTTGTCTTTGCCATTGTTATGCGCTCATCGATGATTTGGTGCGTTCGCCTTTTAATAGTCCAGGGAGCCTGTCGCGCCAGCTTGGTACATGTTCGACTCTTTCAACAAAGGTGCTGAATTCTGTCATCATCAAACCAATCCAAGCCAGGGCATCTACCTGGTCGTCGTGTACCCCATTCGGGAAGCGCAATAATTCTGCTACCAAAGGGCCTGTAAATTCTTCATCTTTAGGCATGAACACCATGCCCTGTTGCATCCGACCTTGGATTGCTCTGGCGCGTGCTTCTTTATCCCTGCGGCCAGTCTTGAGATCTTTGAAGTACGCTTCGTAGAGCCCGCGCTCACGAACACGCTTCTCGAGGAACGGTCCGAGGGCCATCTCGATGTGCCCTTTCTCGATCCCTATGATTGACGGCTTCCAGACCTCGTACATATCAAGGATCTGCTCAACCAGTTCGAAACCATCAAACCGGCCACGTACCATGTCCATTACAAACAACTGGTCGTACTCGTCGACACCTACAACGATGCCAACTGTGTAGTCGTTTCTGTCGTTCTTACCGATCGCCAAATCCCACGCGCAGTAGTAACGCATACGGTCTTCGTCTACATCCTCGCGGTCGTAGTACTGAATCATGTCTCTGGTAAAGTAGTCACCGTCGTCAGCTACAGGGTTCTGCTGATACAGCGCCGACCAGTCTCGTGGGCCAACGGCTTTCTCAATACGAGTAAGGGCGTCTTCGTCGTAACGTTCACGATGCAGGGCTTCTCCCTGCTTGCGAAACTCTTCGTCAACCTCAGCTCGGGCGGGGTAGTTAACAACTTCCCACTGCTCGCCGTTATCTGCTGCTGCTTTAAGTAATCGCCCTGCAAGATCATCATCGTGCCAGCGAGTAAGGATAACCAGCACACCGCCACCAGGCGCAAGACGAGTGTACGCCGTAGATGTATACCAGTCCCAAGCAGACTCACGTGCGTTCGATGATTCGGCGTCGTCACGGTTCTTTACCGGATCGTCGATGACAAGGATATGAGCACCCTTACCAGTAATACCACCGCCAACACCGGCAGCAACGTAACCACCGCCAGAAGTAGTAAGCCATGCTTCAGCAGACTGCGACTGTGGATCAAGACGAGTTTTAAATGCTGACTTAAACCCTTCCTCACGTAGGAGTCCACGAACCTTACGGCTGAACCCCATAGCGAGCGAGCCCGAGTAAGAACAACTAATAAACTCATGTTGAGGATTTCGACCGAGGTGCCAAGCTGGGAATGCCACCGACGCAAGCGTGCTCTTACCGTGTCGAGGCGGCATAAACAGCATAAGTCTTGGAGACTTCTTTTCACTGACATCTCTAGAGAACTCCTCTAGTCGCTTACATATATCTTTGTGTACCCAGCCTGCTTGGTAATCGGGGTTAAACCTTTCCACGAACGGTAGTAGCCGTTTACGCGTCAGGAACCGTAGAGCGAGTTCCGCGCGCGCCTTATCTTCCAACGATTCTTGCTTCGTGGGCTCCGGTTCGGGGCTCGCGGCCAGCGGTTCTTGCTCCGCGATGTCCGCCTTACAATAAACGCAGAGTCGATCATCCCCCGAGTACAGTGTCTCGGGGTGCGACGCTTTGCAGCGTATGCATTCGACCTTTGTGACTTCAGTCATCTACATCTCTAGGCAAGTACACTTCGGTATACGCTCCGCAACCAGGGCAGCTAAAGTTCGAGACCATGAAAAAAGGGCTATCGTCCTCTTCTGGATCAATATCATGGTCGCCACCCCAAATCAGCTCACTTTTACAGTGCCAACAATTCAAACTAGTAGCCGTATTTTTTCTTGGGCTTAGCTTTTGGCTTTGCTTTTGGCTTAGCTTTTGGCTTAGCAGCGTTAGCCTTCTTCAGCTTAGCTACCTGTGCAGCAGCCTGTTTTTTGTTGTGCGGAAATTCAGTACTTTTACCCATAATTAATCACTCTTCGGTTCAAGGTAGTCGAGGTCTTTACCCGCGATCTTCAACAAGTCTTCATCGGTCATGCGTTCAAGCTGCTTTGTTCCGTTGATATTGATGTTCACTTGGGTAGCATTTTCTGGTGCAGCCAAACCGTGCAGCTTCACCAGGGAATCGGTGGTGTTCTTCATCTCAGTGGCGTTCGCTGAGGTGTTGTACGCTTCCATGTACATCATGTGGGCGTGCTGATTGGTGAACTTCACCTCTTCACGCATCTCCTGACGGAAATACTCAATCGCTTTCTGTACTTCGGGAACTTTTGCAGCGGCATAGGTTGCCTGGGGGGACGAGTACCCCGCACCACGGCCCGCGGCTGCGGTTGTCATACCCGAACTAATGAGCGAGACCAGCTTTTCTTGCTGCATGGTCAGCGATCCGCGGCTAATGCCCATGTACGGCATATGCGATTGGAACTCGGTGTGCTCACTAACTAGGTCAGTGGACGGTGACTCCTGGGGGTGTGCTTGATCCATAGAACTCTTGGTCGTCGTCAAAATACACAAACGCAGGAGCGCCATCGAACTCTCTCGATGCCACATCTGCGATCCATTCTTCGGCGTACTCTTCTGAGTGGCCTTTGGAAATAATTATTGCGATGGCTTTGTCGTAGTTATAGGCAAGTACTTCACGGCCATTACGAACCGTGGAGCCAATAATTGCGGCGTCTAAACCATCAATTGCTACTACTTCAATATCGCTCATGCAGTATATTAGCCCTACTAATAATTAATCACAAGAAAAATCGTTAATTGTCTTGATCCACCAGTAAAAAAGATCCTCAGACAGTGTGTGCTTCATTAAATTGATGCGGAAACAAACTAATTGAGTATTTTGGTAGGTGTAACCTTCCTCGCCGGATATGCGATCTATTGACGCATTGTGGTCTTTGTAGCCAGAGCCGTCTTTGTGGTGCGTTAGGTAGACACCTGACAACGCACATCTACCGTCCTGCTTTTCCCACAGTCGTATAACATCTTCCGGTGTTATGTCCCAAACGATTTCTTTATTGCGTTTGCCGCCTTTGACGGATGACATACTGTGAGAATACAGGTTGCGCAGGTAAGCCTCGTAGGACGCAGAGATCCTGGTCCGGTCGAGCTTTTGTTTACACGCCGTACACATCGCCCGTCCTTTACGGAACGCTGAAACAGCTTGTTCCTTGCTACATACGCTACACACTTTGGTTGAAGTCATGGTCGAGCATATTAGCATAGCTAATTGTTTTGGATCATTTTTTTAAAAAATTTTTTATAAAAATCTTTTCTATATCGCTCATCGACTATCTCCCCCCTCGCAGTCCAGACCACCCCCAACCCCGAATCGTAGTCATGGAACCTTGATCTCGAACCACGCCCAGGGACCCCTAACGATTTTGCCTACGGCAAATTCGGTCGGATTCGCAGGTGAAACAAGCACACCAACGTGTTTGTACAGAGGAGAGACATCATGAACAAACTAACTTTAACCACCAAAGCACGCAGCAAGTTCAGCAAGCTAATCAACGACCCCCGCGCACGGAAGATCGCAGCACTAGCCAAGGACAACTGGCGCGAAGTAGCAGCGGTAGCAGCGGTCGCTCTAATCATGGAGGACGTTGATACAGCAGCAGACATGGCTGAAGCGTCCTTAACCCTAGATGTCATGACAGCAATCACCGAAGGAGTAATCTAATGAAGACAGTAACTTTCAAGAACGTATGTTCGCCGAGCAACGACAAGACAATCATCATCGGCACCAACAAGAAGAACCAGCGATGGTTCTTCAAAGTGGACTCACGCAAGGCAGCCATGCAGGTCTGTAAAGGCATCATGAAGAAAGGTGGCAAGGTCAGCCTCGCAGGTTGGAACGAGTACACCGCGTAACACGAACCACGAACCACGCTCCACGAAACCCGATCCGCCCCGCGCGCATCGGGTTTTTTTATGACATTAACCATAACGGAGAAAGCCCATGAAAAAGTTTACGTACCAATGGTGGTATGCCTACTTCCAACGAGCAGGACACACGGACCGCGAATCACGGTTCAAGGCTCACGATGCTGTGGCTCGGCGCTTGTGACGGCTTGTGCCAGCTTGTGCCAGCTTGTGCCAGGAACATTCGCGTTTCTGGCACAGCGTAAGTCATTGATATGCAACACATTATCTTCATTTGTGCCACTTGTGCCACTTGTGCCGGCTTTTTCAAGTTCGTTTACAGATCTGATAGACATACCCATTTTATTTTTTAAATCGAACTTTAATTTAAAAATGCTGGCACAGCTGGCACAAATGGCTACAGCCCTTGTAAACCCTCACTTTTTGATGGCACAAACCTGGCACAAAACCTGGCACAAGCCTGGCACAGACCCTCTGTTTCCGGCACAAATCCAAAATCACGGCTCACTATGTCCACTAACCGCGGACCACGAGCAACGAACCACGACCAAAGCCTATCGATTCGCGTTACACGCTCATCGGTCGGTTTTTCTTGTGAATTGGTTAATTCTAACCGATTCATTATTAGCTGTAGTATTATTCCGTAGGAGGAATTAGATATGCACGCATTAAATTTGAACGTAGAACGTTGGAGCATGATAGAAAAAGATAGCTCAGGCTTAGCGTCAGACTTCAGCAACTTCGATCTTATGTCTGTAGTTGATAATATTAGTCCAGCTACTATTGAGGTCGACAATCAGCCCTGGAACTACAATTCATTCGACTTTGTTAAACCGCAAGGGAGTCACTAATGAAACATGTATTAGATGCATTAGTAGCAGCTACTTTAACAATCATATTAATCCCAGCTGTGGCAGTACTACTCACAATCCTAGTGGTTCTGACCCAGCACTAAACCAAATCGCAGTACACCTAAGCCGATTCGATAACCATTACATGGTTATCGGTCGGTTTTTTTATGACTTGGGCTATTCAGTCTAAGCATTTTTGTCCTGGAGGACGCTATGAACAATGTAACTTTTATCGACACCGTAATCACTAACATGTCTAGCAACAAGAACCGCACTGGTGCCATCGCCAACCTGGTCGACTCGAACGACGCACCACTAGCCGCGAACCGCATTGCAAACGTCATGCTAGATCTCGCAGAAAAACGCCAAGCAGCGCGTATAGACGCAGTGCGATCAGGTGTCCCAGCACCGGAGATGACTGAGAAGCCAGAGCACATGCTCTCGTTTGTGCAACAGGTCATGAACAACAGCTGTTGGGCAGCCCGCAAAGTAGCCAACTCTGGCAAGAAGCGAGATATGGCAAATGGTTTGGATTTCTCACAATCAGTTGCAGAGCAGGCAGGCAACATCGCATCAGCAGCGCTGGCAGATGTCGAAGTAACCCTCATGGATGATTTCCAGATCCTCAATGAGCTCCACTCGTGGATGTGCAGTGAGATGAACTACATGACAGACCTCGATCCACTGTTCCTCTTTGCAGAGAAAGAGTGCGTCGACGAAGAGCAGCAAGTTTACGAGCATACTCACATGATCATGGACTTCAACGACATGTTGGCAGTGTTGGAAGAAAAGTCCAAGGAGCTTAGCGAGCTTGCGAACACCAAGAAGCGTGACCATGCATCAACGCACGTATTCGGAGCTAAGCAGAAACCCAAAGCAGCTAAGAAGAAAGCTGCTTAATACGTAGGATTCCCCTACACCCATCCGATCCTTGTGGTCGGGTGGGTTTTTTTATGTCCGCCATAGGAGCGAACCATGAACATTCTTGTAGAAAACGTAAGCGTTGAGCTGCTTCGTGCCCAACGGACCAAGCTGCTTGACTTCCTGAACCCAAGCGAAGAGATCCAGGGGCTTATACACCTGCTCGATCACATGCTTGATAAAGCGGAGCGTGAACCATGAAACATGAACCTTATGTAATAACCCTGACTGAAACCCACGAATTTGAATATCAATGCCACGCGCTCAATGAGCACGACGCAGTCAACCGGTTAAAAAACGGTATAACTCCGCATAACCGCAAAAAAGTACTTGACCGGACAATAGAAGTCCGCAAAAACTGCCAACCTAAACACTCCCAACTGAAGAGATATTTCAAATGAACGTGTACGAAGTACTTAAATCTTACAGCACCGTAGAGGTGTATCACGTCAAAGCCAAGGATGAGAACGAGGCTGTCGAGCTTGTCGATAAACAAGGCCGTCCCTACAAATCATACGACGGTGACTACGACGACCTAGTGCAAGTTTACCACAGCGAAGGGCCGTGGGAGCTTGCTGAATACATAGAACAATACGGAGACTTTGAAACATGAACATTAACAAAGCACAACAGACCGCCCTTAAACGTGTCTGGACAAGGAACAACCAAAACATGAGCTACTTAGCATTCCGCAGAACAGTATGCGCTAGTTTTGATGGCGCCGTGCTCGTGCGCTGGTCTGGCATGTGGCTAGGCATAGAGCCTGATGGGCACACCCACTCATAACACAAATCAATAGAATATTTGACTACTAATATTAGCCCCACTATTATTAGCCCAAGTATTACCGCCCTACCATTGACCACCACGACGGAGGTCACCCACTCACTCACGAGGAGCGTGAACCATGAAATACCTCCAAATCGTTAGTATCAGCTTCCCAGTATTAAGCAAATACACCGATGGCAGCGATCTAAAGCCAGAAATGTACCGCAAAAAAATCAAGCAAACTGTTGCTGACCTTGATGCTATCGATGGGTGGAGCGCCGCTACCAAAATTATTCAAACATACTCATTAGAAGAAGGCGAGTGTCGCCCTTTTGACGACCCAGAGGAGCGCGAATCATGACAATAGCCACGTTTGACTACGACGAAAAAAGAGTCTGCGACACCTGCCACACCAACGACAAAATTCACTACAACTTATTTGTACTTCATGGCAGAGACAAATTTATCGATGACCCAGACTGCGCAGCATGGTGCGACCGCTGTTTTCAAGACTGCAGCTTAATCGACACATACGAAATTGAAGAGGACGAATCATGACCATCAAACTACACACTAAAAAAGAACGCGTAATGAATCACGAGAGATTTGAACAAGACTTTATGTCTACTGCCTTGTCCTTACTAGACTCCTATAAAGGGGATGTTGAATATTGGACACAAATGGGGAACGAAGCCGGAGGAGTAGACTATTTCAACCACTACACAAGCGGTTCTCCGTGTTGGGAAGAAGGCGAAGAAGACCAAATGAACGACTACAACAATTTTGTACAAGATTTTGTAGCTGTTTTCAAAACAGAACTCGAGGAGCGTGAATCATGAAACTAACCGTTATCGAAGAATGCCCGTACTGCTCAAAACGATTAGCTGGAGCCCTTGACCATTGGTCAAAACTGTTTATGGACGGGGGGGTTGACGATGATTTTGCAGATGAAATATCTGAAATACTCTCGGAAAAATCCCATAGCTTGAAATCGAACATTGGGGAGCTAAAACCATGAGCAACGAACAACTGATCTTATCCACGAAACGTTATGCAGCGTCCGGCGCAGCTATGGCCACGGCATGTTTTGCAACCGCCTTTACCTGGTTAGCGCAACGTTGCGACGACGCCAACACCTACTTCGTTGGAGTGTCAACCAGATACAGGAGATGACTCATGAAACTAGACAAGCAAGATACCGAGCAACTTAGCGACCTATGTCAGTGGATACTAGATTACGACGAAAACCTTCCTAACCGTGATGGCGATAGAACCAGCGAAGTTGTAAAAATGGCTCACAGATTTTCTCGCCTAATCGACACCCATGAGGACGAACCATGAACCGTATGCCATGCAGCATTACCGACGACCCGTACAACGATGCCAGCGATTACTTCGAGGGCAAACATGTGTACAAAAGTGAACATTCAGACGACGAAAATGACACGCAAATAGAAATGTATGACAAACAATTTGCACTAAACATCGGCTTAGGCCCACTTATAAAGGATAAATAACATGAACAAGTATCTACTAATAGCAGCACTACTGACCGTTTCAGGAACAGCCTCAAGCAACGGCTGGTGGACTAAAATCGCTGAGCAAAAATACGCGTCTGGTGACGTTATCTGTCAATGGAAACGCGGATGGGGCAGCAGCGTTGAATACACAACTACAGTAGGCCAAGGCTATTGCCCAAGACCCAACTAATTTAACTGGAGCACTGACATGCCAGATCTAATCTATTCAAGAAACGCAAGCAACGACTTTTTAACCAGTGACCAGATACGTGCAAGAGCGCCAGCTGTATATGCACATGACTACGCCGAAGACTTGTCCAATAAATATGGCAACTTCAACTCAGCAAACGCAATCGAAGTCATGAATGACTACGGATACGGCGTGACACAAGCCGCACAGGTCAAAGGACGCACCGAAGAGGCTAACATCCATGGTCAGCATCTCATGGCATTCGCTAAACGTCATGAAATCAACACCTTTAGCGAACAACAACCGGAAATCATTTTCTATAACTCGCACGACGGCAAGTCCTCAATGAAGCTATTCGCAGGTATCTACCGATTCGTCTGTAGCAACGGCATCATTGCCGGTGAAGGATTTGACCAGCGTATGGTCCATTACAAAAGTAACCTAGACAGCTTCGAAGACCTACTAACATATACCGCAGCAAAACTAGAAGGTGTTACGGACTTTACAGCAAAGCTACAACGCATCATCCCTGACGAACAAACAGTAAACCGCTTTGCTAAACAAGCGCTCAGCACTCGTTACGATTATTTCGAGAACGTCAGTGGCGGTAGACCACCGATAGAAAGTCTCGTAACCAACATGTTCGACGCGCGTGCAGTAAAACAAGCACTAGCCGTTACTCGCAAAGAAGACATGGCCGATGACGCCTGGACTATCTTCAACAGAGTCCAAGAAAGCGTTCTACGCGGCGGCTTCGATGTCTTAGGCCCACGCAAACGATATACCCGAAGATTCATCGGTTACAAAGAGGCTAAAGCAATTACCTCTGTTAAAGAAAACGTAACCATAAACCGTAAACTATGGGACATAGCCCAGGAGACTTTAGCAGCATGAGATCATACATTGTATGTTGGACAATAAACGACAAAGACTTCTGGGAAGTGTTTGAAACCCACGAAGAAGCGCTAACCTGTTATAACTTAGTAGTTGAAGACAGTTACATCGCCGCTTTAACTGCCGTAATAAGTTCTTCAGATTATGAAACTCACCCAGCGTTTAATTTAAAAGAAGCAATTTAAATCATGCGCAAACTACAAGATATAAAGGAGATCCTCAATGGATGAACAAACAACTGTACTTTTGCAACCCGTGGGCATCGTCCACACCCCAAAAGATCTGAAAGAACTTGAAGCATATATCGGTAGGCTCCGCGGTGGAGAAGCAATAGCTGCCTTCACCTGTGCCTACATGGCCTGGAACTTAGCTGCCAAACTAACCAACCCAGAAGGGAGAAAAGCTGATGAATGACAACGAAATAGCAGACCGTAATGTTATTTACTACTTCAAGCGTTATCTCGACGAGCATATCGACGGTCGCTTAAAAGCTACGCTGACCGAAGACAACCAAATCGAGAGGCTCGAATCAAAAATCGAAGAGCTTGAGTCGCAGGTCTATGACCTCGAATCACAAGCCTCAGATTACGAGGACCGCTTAGATACTATCGAAAATTATGGTGACATGGATGACCGCTTCGATGTGCTCGAAGAAAAAATAAATAATCGCTTCAATGACCTTGAAAAGAACGTACAAAACTCCGACCACTCTCAAATACTTAAAGACATATCCGCAATCGTCAACCGCAACATCCACGAACTAGTATCACGAGGACAGCTACGTATATACGTTGCAGCACCCGCAGAAGCGAACGTGGTAGAAAACCAAAACCCATTAACCAAAATCGCTGGTTAATACTTGAACTAATATATTAGTATTGGTACTATTTTGCTCTTACTAGGAGAGTTTAATGAGCATAGACAACGCAACACCTGGAGATTGGGACAGAGTCCGCAACAAGACGGGTCTAGAAGCATGGGAAACCAACAATACTACTAACGACCCAGTGTATTCACCCGCACATTACAACACCGGAAACATAGAATGCATTGTTGCCATCGAAGAGTCTATGTCCTCAGTAGCTTTTAAAGGTTACCTCAAAGGCAATTGCCTAAAGTATCTATGGAGATACGACTACAAAGGCAAACAAGTAGAAGACCTACAAAAAGCCACATGGTATCTGAGCAAGCTAACCGCTCAAGTCACCAAAGAAAATGAGTAATGTTTTTACTGATATTGAAGCAGCAGTAGAAGAAGGCCACTTTATCCAACACGAACTCAAGAAGACTTGTTACCTAGTCTGCAACGACGATCGTGAGCTATTTGTAATTACCGACGATCAATACAGTCGCGACAAATGGAGCGCACACACCGTCATCGAAATATTTCATCTTGGAGGATGCAATGAAGACAAAAGAGTTTATCCAAAACCTGTCGAGCCTAGAGAACGACAACATACACCCCGAGTTCCACGTCTATACCGCAGTATGGATGAAGTCGCGGATGCCAGAGGCATATAACGAGCTCAAATCACGCTTCAAAGCTATCGAAGGTGAAATCATGGCGCAGTACGCCTGTGATGACGCGAACACAGAGAGCCCTTTCTGATGCTCGTTACTCTCGACTTCGAAACTTACTTCGATACAAAAGTATCTCTCACTAAACTAACCACGATGGACTACGTCCGACACGAGAAATTCAAAGTGTGGGGCGTAGGCATCAAGATTGAGCATGAAGAAACAGAATGGTTCGGTGAGGACGAAGCAGAAGCTGCGATCCGTGAGATTGACTGGAGCACCGTCACTCTTGTATGCCACAACACACCATTTGACGGCTACATTTTAACCAGGCACTACGGTGTAATCCCTAACTTCTACGTAGACACCGCCGCAATGGCGCGCGCACTAGCCCCTGGGCAATCAGCGCGTCTCAAAGATTGTGCTATACGTGAGTTTCCTGATGACGAATCAATGCGAAAAGGCGACGAACTTACCGACGCCAAAGGTATATACGATCTCGACCCTGAAACAGAACGAGCCTTAGCGGGCTACTGCATACAGGATGTCGACCTGACATATGCACTGTATCAACGAATGGTAGAACAAATGCCAATGTCTGAGCTAGAGTTAATCAGCCTCACTTGTCGTATGTTCTGCGAACCGAAGCTGATCGTGGACCGCGAAGCACTAATCACGTTCCGTGATGAAACTATCGCAGCCAGTGAGGCACTCATCAATGCTGCCGGTATCGACCGCAAGGTACTCAGTTCCAATCAGCAGTTTGCGGAGCACATATATAGTATGGGCCTAGTACCACCAACCAAGGTCAGCCCTACTACCGGCAAAGACATACCCGCACTAGGCAAAAACGATAAAGCATTCACTCAGATGCAGAACATGTACCCCCAATTCAAGCACATATGGGATGCACGCAAAGCAGTAAAGAGTCGCATCAACGAGACCAGGGCCCAGCGTTTTATCGACGCAACCCACGACGACGGCACCATCAGTGTGCCACTGCGATACTATGCTGCTCACACTGGCCGCTTCGGCGGCACAGAAAAGATCAACATGCAGAACATGCCCCGCAACTCCCCTCTTCGACTCGCGCTGTGCGCGCCCAAAGATAAGCTCGTATACGTTGCTGACTTGTCAAACATTGAAGCCCGTATGCTTGCATGGCTCGCCGACGAAGACGATCTGCTACAGCAGTTCCGTGACGGCGACGATATCTACAGCAATCTTGCTGCTCAAATATATAACCGTCCCATTAATAAGAAAGACGACCCAACGGAACGCTTCGTAGGTAAGACAGCTGTGCTCGGTCTTGGCTACGGCATGGGCGCACCTAAGTTCCAAGCTACGCTAGAAGCGGGCGCAATGGGCCCGTCTATGAAGTTCAGCATCGATGAAGCGTATAAAGTAGTCAATACATACCGCAGTACATACTCAGGTGTACCACTTCTTTGGAAGAAACTAGAACTTAAACTAGCTAACACGATTAACCCAAACTACGACGAAACTTGGCATGGGTTGCGCTTCTACCGAAATAAAATATATCTGCCTAACGGCTTAGCCCTCCACTATAACAATCTGCGATTCGAAGGTGGCAAGCTAACGTATGACACCCGTGTCACTGAAACGACATGGGGCGGCAGAATTGCAGAAAACGTAGTACAAGCGTTATCACGACTAATTGTTACTGACGCAATACTAAGCATCGATTCTGACACAGACCTTAACGCAGATGTTGTGCTTACTGTCCATGATGAAATCATAATAATTAGTGCGGCTAATACTCCAGATGCTACAATGTCTAAACTAATTACACACATGTGTACACCACCATTGTGGGCGTTAGACATCCCTTTAGACGCCGAAGGTGGTTACGATACTAGGTATAGTAAGTAAAGCAATGTCTCGACTAGTGTTAACAAGAAAGATAAACGAACAAATCGTCATCCATGATGACGACAAAGGCGTCATAGCGACTGTAAAAATATCGAAAGTTGACAGGAATCAAGTCAGACTTACTTTCGAAGCCAACACTGAAGTAAGGATCGACCGACAAGAAATCTTCGAAAAAACTTCACATTAATAAACCGTAATATTAGTCAGGCTAATTCTTGCGCTATGTTACCAGCTCTGTAGGAGGAGACGTGCTATTAACTTTTCTAGAAGCCGCCAATGGAACGCGGCTTAGTAAGAAACACTGCCCACAAAATGGGTTCACCCCTTATCCGCACGTAAAATGTGTTACATCCCATGAAGAAAACATACAGTTAGATGAGACGGGCATATCGATGCTCGATCAGCTTATACGCCATCACGCTAGTCAAGGCCACTGCCTTCTTAAAGGTAACTTAAAACGGCCAATACAAAACGAATCACGCGCAGGTAAAACCGATCGTATCGGTTATTCCAACCTACTCGTACTTGATATTGATGGCATTACTTTGCCTAGTCACACCAACCCTAAGACATTCACTGACAAAGATGTCAGTACATTAGCTAAAGCTGTCATGCGTGAGCTGCCACCTGAAGTGCAAGACTGCAGCTTCATCGCACAGGCATCAGCAAGCCTGGGTTTAAAAGGTGACAAAGTTTCACTACACATATTTATCCTGTTGACACACGCCATGCCTGCCAAGGCTATGAAGTTGTGGCTGCAGAACTGTAATTTTGAGTCTCAGCTGTTTTCATCACAGCTTGAACTGTCTAGCAACGGACACTCACTAAAGTATCCGTTAGACACAAGCGTAGCTGACAACTCAAAGCTAATCTTCATTGCCCCTCCTACCTTTGAAGACGGAACCCACGACCCGTTCGCTTCCTCCTCCGAGCGGGTCGTGCGTGTTTCCGGTATCACGGAGACGCTCGATCTAGCAAAACTCATGGGCAACATCAGCCCAGAAGTTGTGCATCAGAAAAGCAATGAACACAAGAACAAGCTACGCACACAGCGTGGCTTCAATGCAAAAAAAGAACGACTGACTATCGCTACTGTCGATAACAAGTCAGAAGAAATCCTAGACAATCCAGACCGCATGTCGATCCACATCACTGACGATACAAACCCTCCGTACATAAGGTGCAACGTCAATGGTGGAGATAGCAATGCGTATTACTTCAAGCTCGAAGACCCAACCTACATGTTCAACTTCAAAGGCGAACCTATCTGGTCTATCGAAAAAGCAGACCCTGACTTCTACAAGTCTCTGTTTGATGTGTATCAAGAAGAAATGGAGAAAGAAGGTCGAGCTAACTTCCCAGTAGCAATGCGTGACTACTACACAGACACTTATTACAACGGCGTGTTCGACCCTAACCTCAACCAATTCAGTGAGGACTTCCCGTTAACGCCCTGTGCATCTGCCAGTATCGAAGGCTTCATGAGATCTCATGGTCGCAGTAAACCTGACTACATACCTGATGCAAAAGTCGTGTTCGACCCAGCATCTAATAGCGCAGCAGTTAACCTGACTAACATTCCGTACCACATCAACATGTTCCGTAAGACGGAATATATGCTATCCAAACGTGAGCACGAATCGCTAAGCATGGGTGACGCAGCAAAGATCGCGGACTCATGCCCACTGATCTACAAGTTGATGACTCACATCTTGGGAGGACAAAGCCTCGAGGTTGAGCACTTCACCAACTGGCTGGCATATATCTTCCAGACTAAACGAAAAGCAATGACCGCCTGGGTACTGCAAGGTGTCCCTGGTACAGGTAAAGGTATCTTCTACACCAAGGTACTCAGACCACTATTCGGTAACGAACACGTACCTATGCGTGCATTGCAGAACATCGAAGAGCAGTTCAACTTGTACATGAGACAGGCACTGTTCCTGGTAGTTGATGAATTCCATATGGCATCAGCCAACGCGGGCACTGTAAAAATTGCTGACAAACTCAAGAACGCTATTACAGAAAACACGATGACTATTCGTGCAATGCGTTCTAACCAGGTTGAGATGCCTAACTACACAAACTTTATCTTCCTCACCAACCGTATGGATGCCGTGAAAATCGAGGAGGGGGACAGGCGATACAACATCGCTCCGAGACAAGAACAAAAACTAGAGCACGTGTATCCAGAAGTTATCGATGGCATCGATGACATCAGTACTGAGCTACACAAGTTCGCTGCGCTGCTACGTAACTACAACGTTAACAAGCAGCTAGTACGAACGCCTATTGCTAACAACGCTAAAGCACAGATGGCTCAAGTCACCATGTCTGTTATGGAAGAGTTCTTCGCAGCCGTACGCCACGGCAAGCTCTCGTTCCTTACAGATATCTTAGACATCAGTCTTACTAACGTGCTTCAAGGACAAGAGATTACTACCGCACAACGTTTTGTTAAGCAGTGGATTGCAGAATCACAAGCTGAATACTCAGTCATACCTATGGAGCACTTGCGTGTTGTGTATGGCGTACTCACTGACGACCGTATATCGCAACGTGAGTTCATCAAACGCGCAGAACGTAACGGACTAACTCGTGAACGCAAACGCGCTTATAACGCTGATAGCTTAACCAACCCAACGCGCGGTGTAGTTGTTGAGTGGCGCATCGATGACGAACAATTTAACGAAGTCACTGATAAGTACTTCGATGACAAGGACCGCAAGCTACTTGCTCAGATGTAATAATATTAGCTATACTAATAGACTTTATTTACTACTAGGAAAGCCAATGATCAAGTTAACTCAGGACACGAGACCAGACGATGTCGGACCGGAATTTGAAAAACCAGAGGTACTAGGTGATGTCAGAGCATGGAGTTATTCAGCCCTTAAAGTTTACGAAGAGTGCGCTTACCGTACGTATATCAGCCGCGTCAAAGGCGTTAAAGAACCAAGTGGTCCAGCTGCTGACCGTGGTACGCAAATCCATCAGTACGCAGAAGACTACGTTGACGGTACTGCGGGCGAGATGGCTAACGAGCTGGAACGCTTTAAAGATGAATTTGAAGCGCTACGTGAACTCTATGCGCAAGGCAAAGTAGAAAACGAAGGCGAATGGGGTTTCGATCTCGACTGGGCAACAGTCGGTTGGATGCAAAAAGAAACTTGGGCGCGCATCAAACTCGACGCCCTTGTCCAAGAAGACGATACATCTGCACGCGTCATCGATTACAAGACAGGCAAGAAGTGGGGTAACGAAATATCCCACGGGCAACAGGGTCTGCTCTATGCCATTGGAACCTTCTTCAGATATCCCCACTTACAATTTGTCCAAGTTGAGTTCTGGTATCTCGATAAAGGAGAGACCACCAAAAAAACTTACACGCGTGAGCAAGCAATGGTCTTCGCACCAGG
>Ga0209092_10001840_pt1 | contig 20131 bp, 24 predicted proteins | sample FraStrMetagenome_FD_187446 | JGI IMG/M metagenome (GOLD analysis project Ga0209092, IMG submission 187446) | Marine eukaryotic phytoplankton communities from Arctic Ocean - Fram Strait ARC3M Metagenome (SPAdes) (version 2) | ecosystem: Environmental > Aquatic > Marine > Oceanic | place: Fram...
CCGACCGACACCATGATCATATGTATTAACCCACAAAAACACCTACAATGACATTCTGAGCAAATATAAGAAACTTTAAACAAATTTATATGGTAATATGCCGGGTGATTTTTTACCTTGTCTTAGAACCTTTAAAATGAATGCAACTATTCAAAAGATGTATAATATTAGTTTAATTTAATATACTAGTATAGTATATATATTATATATATATTATATATTATATATAGGGCTAGCCATTTTGTCTACCCATGCTAGCCAATGTGTCCATCAGTGGATATCTCTGTGAATTACTTGTCATACATTTTGAGTGAACAATCGTTCATTGTTTTTATATTGCAACCAGATGGATATGATTGGTCAAAAAATAGCGGTTAAGATCACAAAGAAATATAATGACGAAGTTGAGTTTTCTACAGGAAAACTTTATTTGGATGTTACTTGGAGTCCGGAAGAACACGTTACCATATGCGGAAGTGTCGTGGCTTTACCTAGAGGGGAATGGTGTAAAAATACAAGAGGACAGTTTTTGAAGCAAGAATTGCAGTTAGACGACTTAGTCTACTTCAACTACTTGACAGTGCAGGAGGATAATCTAGTATTTGGCGAAAAAGACATTTATTTAGTTGATTTAGAAGAATGCTTCTGTTTTTTAAGAGGCGGAGTTTTGACCGCTATTTCCAATCATGTACTAATTGAGCCTATTATGATCGAGGAGAAGATTGGTTCTATTTACGTAGGGGTACCCACTCGTAGTGAAGTTGAGGGTAACCTATGTTTTATAGGTACACCCACTCTTGGAGAGGACAAACTAGGTTTAATTAGCGGAGACACTGTACGATTTCATGAAAGGAATGCATTTCTTAATACGATCGAGGGTAAGGATTATTACGTAATGAAACAAGACGATATATTAGGAAAGATTCTAAATGGAGGAGATCTATAAAATACCTCAGTGTATTTTTGAACACGCAAGATTATACGTTGACACTCGTGTCATGGCAAACAGAGACCACTACAAAAAACTTTATTGGAAGTCTAGAAGTTACAAGTACAAACACCCTATTTTATTTGATGAGCCTATAGACAATGAGTTCTACACAGACTTCAAAGGGATATTAGGGGAACTTTTAGTTAGGCATCATTATGATCTAAAAGGGGTTAATTATACAACCTCAGCATTTGTTAAAGAGAAAGGTGTTAGTGACCCAGATTTAATTGTAGACGGAAAAAGAATAGATGTTAAGGGTTGTGAAAGATCTTTAAAGGTAAACATGTTTACAATAGATAAGTTGGAAGTAGACTTTGTATTGTTTGTATTATTCTTATCTGATCGGAGGTATATCTTAAAACAGTTTGAAAAGGAAGAGATAAAGGAATGGAATGTGGTTACTATCAATGAAAGAAATAAGTACTATGAATTTAAGATTGATAAGCGACAGTATAGATATGTCACCCCCGATACAGTTACAACTTAAATTTTTGTCAACAGTTAAAGCAACATTAATCAAAAAATGTAAACACACATGTTTACTATCTACTGTAAAAGCAACTAAAAATGAAAGAAAGTGAAGTAGTTAAAATAATAGAAAATTATAGTGGTTATGTAGATAGAAGTAGAACTGACCAATGTTTACACGAAGTAAATTTTAATTTCGTAGCAAAAGATATTATTAAAAAGTTAAATAGATAATCAAAGATATGATAGAGTCGTTAGGATGGATTATGATCGCAATAATCGTTACAGTATTTAGTAAGCAGGTAGCAAAAATATTCTTCCCAGAAGATTGGAAATAGAAGTTATGTTAGAAAGAATTTTAGATAATTACTGTGACGAAGAAATACTAATGGCTGACGGTTTTGACGATGCTGTGATAGGTATTGAAGAAAACTCAATGAGACTTATTTATTCAGTTCACTTATGTATTGAGATACTTAAAGATGAAATGAATGAGATTGATGCGATGGAATACTTTACATACAATGTAAGTGGAGGTTATGTAGGAGAAAAAACTCCTATATGGTGTTGGGATATATAAATACCCCCAAATAAAAATTTTTTTAAAATGAGTAGACTAAAAAGAAAGCCAGACGAAACATTAAACGAGTGGATCAACAGAATTAGTAATAAGAAGAAGGAGTACACCCTAAAGGACTCAGATATTCTTCTATTAACTATGATAGGTGCGGTGTTGATTTGTGTTGTCTTTATTGAAATCGTTAATTTATGATTAAAGACTTTTTAAAGCGTCTAGTAAAAACACGAAGACTTACCCCCATAGAAAAAATTTCCCAACGACTGGGATACATGGGAACAGCGTTTATTATGATATCACCCTATCTGTTAAAGTACGACAGCATGGGAGCGATTACATATGTAATAGGTGGCATCTTATCTCTACCCCAAGTTTTTGTAGCCAAGCAATGGAATATTGTTGCTGTCAATTTGAATGTTATTCTTGGTTACCTAATATATTTAATTACACAATGAAAAATCACACAAAGGTATATCATGAAGCGTTTTGTATAGATCCAGGAGATTGGATTGGCTGCGAAGTATGTGATAGAACTGCTGTAGATATTCATCATATAAACCCCAGAGGTATGGGAGGGTCAAATAAAAAGGACACCCCAGAAAACCTGCAAGCATTGTGTAGAGAATGTCACAGTTACTTTGGAGATAAGAAACAATTTAAACGAATGCTAACAACTATGCACCATGAAAGACTCAAAGAAATCTATAAAACCTGGAACTCAGACTAGTATCCCTGTTGAAAAAATGACTAAAGAAGAGATAATGCTTTTAATATTATCACTTAAGTTAGAACATCCTTATCATCCTAGCATACAAGGACTACAAAATTTAATGGATAGTTTATAATTTACTTACTGCTCGCTCGATCTTATCTATAACAGTAATTTTAACACCATAAAGTTCTGGTGCATTTGAATTTTCTAATGCAGCCATTACATCTAATAGTACTTCTATTTTTCTTATTGCTAATACATCAACGGTTTGTTGATCTGTTATAGAAACTATTTGATCTGCCATATTATTTCTTTTTAATTTTCTTGATTTGTTTAATCATTTCTTTTGAAGGTCCACTCTTTGGATTCTTTACATTTCGTATATTATCCCATAATCCTCTCTTAGAGTAACTACCGTCTTTACGTTTTATCATTTTACTCATAACTAATAATTTTAATTACCAGAATCAATACCCTTATCTACTACTTCTAGTATATGTCTGAATGTTCCTTTTTCTTGTTCTCCAGTTACATCAGTTCCATTTAACAAAAGTCTAAAATGATCTTTTTTTCCCGTTTGTCTTAATTCTACAGTATTACTCATAATTATTTGTTGTTTGTTTTTTTTAGTCTACTTTTTTCCCTTCTACCTTTATTTATTTTTGATGGTTCAAAACCAACAATTTTACCGTTTTTGTGCGATGCATCTAAACCATCACCATTCCCATATGTACCCCTCTTACGATTGTACTTATTAAGAAGTGCTCTATATCTTATCATAGCGGGAGATGACTGAAACTTTTTGTACTCTGCTTTATAGTCTCTTTTGGCTGCCATTACTTACCACATTTAGTACATTTACTATATGGTTTACCACACTTACACTTTTTTCTGATTTTTGAATAAGCCATGATTAATTTTTTTTAGATTTTTTAATTTCTTTAACCTTCTTTACTGTATCAACAGTCTCTTTAACTTCGTTTGCTACAGTATTTGCGGTATTAACAACAGCCTTTTTTGCTTTTCTTAATATTTTACCAATTTTAGAAGGTGTCCTGTTTTCTCTATAATCTTTTCTGATTTTAGATTGTTTGATTCTTCTTTCAAGATTCATGGCTTTATCTTCTTTACCCATTTTTCGTAGGTATGCAATTTTTTCCTTGAGTCTTTTAATTTTTTCTTCATCCATAATTTTATCTATGTTTATTTACAATTTCTTGAATTTGTGCTCTTTTAATAGTTGGAACTAATGATAGACCTGCTTGATACTTGTAAATAATTTTACCGTTATTAGTAATAAAAACAGCAGGAACAGATTTAATTTTTTCTTTAAAAACATCTGGTTGATCTTCTAAATATCCATATACATATTTACAACCTCTTAAATCATCTAGGTTTCTTATCATATTCCTTTGATTCCACTCAGAGTTTATTTGATAAACTACAATTTTACTAAAAATCTTGCTTTTAACTATATTACTTTTTACGGAGTTAGAGTTTAAGGGGAAGAATAGCAATAAAATGCTAAAGAATACATTTTTCATAATAAATTATTTTTTTATACTAAGTTCATATAATCTTTCCTCTATTAGATCCAACTTCTTACCATTTTCTAGTACTTGAGCACCTGTATTCATTATTTGCTCTCTTACTAACTGATCTTTTAAGTCGTATTCTGATCTTGTTATTGGAGGTTTAGGCAGTTCTTTCGCTAAAGCAATATCTGCTTTTAAAGTAAAGAACACTGTAGCAAGACTAATTACAAAGCCAATTATAACCCCAATAGTTTTTAAGTCGAGTTGCACCTCTGTTGATTCACTGATTTTCTGTGCCATATTTTATTTTACCATGTTTTACAAGCATTTTATTAAGCGTAACCTTCTTACCTTCATGTAGTGCCATGTCAATTAATTAAAGAGTAAATATAATTGTTACCTATAAAAATGGACTAAAAATTTAATACCCAGAATAGTGTGTAAAAGCGGATTGTAAAATTTGACAACCCCTCAAGATAATTGATATATTTTTACGCAAAACCAACAATATGTCTTTATCCGAAATCTTCAATACTGAAGACTTTAGTAAGATGATCTTCAATCCTTTTAAGGTTAGAGGTTCATTGAAAAAAAAGTATCCAAAGATGAAAATGTTTAGTACATTTCAAAATGCTGAGGATCAGTTAATTGCTTATGTGCTCTACATGTACGACCAGAATACTCCACTAAAAGAACAGTTCCCAGATTTAAAAATAAGAAAAGAGCAAGCAGCAGAGTTGTCAGGGTATAATTTGACAAAGGATGCTGAGGCATTAAATCAAATATTTTTCTTTACCAACTCTAAATTAGTTGATATGGTTGATGAATTTCTTAGAAAACAAAATAATAGAATTTGGTCAATGATAGTTTCTAATGAGCAAACTTTTTTTGAATATCAGACTAAATTATTAAGTCCTGTTGAAGGAGAAAGAGATAAAGATATACTACAGGCTTTGCAAATAAAGTCTAAGATAATGGATGACTTAAATACTATAAACGACAGGTTAGATTCTTACTACATGAAACTTTATGGAGAGGATCAAGAGTTGTTAAAAACTATAAAAGCAGATAAAAGATTAACTCCAGAATTTATAGCCAATTTATGACAGTAAATATACAAGGAGTAGATTTTACATTGCCTCCAAAAGGGGAGGTTTATAATGTTATATCTAAGGAGTTTGAGAAAAGACCTATTATAACTAGTGCATCTAAAAAGGTAGATCAAGTTTGGATTAGGACTACACTCCCCGAAAGTTATAACTATAAGAGAAAAGAGGAATTAATTAGACAGGCTGAAGATAAAGATTACTTTGACGTAGAGTTAGAAAACTTTAGATCACAGGAGTGGGATAGAAGACTGAATGGTGTGTGGTTTATGAATAATGGTAAGGCTGAATATCTCACAGGAATGCATTACTTATTTTTAAACTGGTGGAAAATTGATATTGGATATCCAAGTTTCAGGAAAGTAGATCAAGAATACTTTTATTTTTTACAGGCTACTATAGACGATCCTAACTCTTTAGGAATGATAGAGTTAACAAAACGTAGACAGGGTAAGACAGTAAGAGCAGGTGTGTTTATGTTTGACCTTATATCAAGATCTAAAAATAAAAACGGTGGGATACAGTCCAAAACTGCAAGTGATGCTAAAAACAATGTTTTTGCAAAGTCTATAGTAGGACCTTTTAAGAAACTACCAGACTTTTTTAGACCAGTATATGATCAGTCAAAAGGGGTCACCCCAACATCGGAATTAAGATTTTATAGAACTACAAAAAGAGGAAAGAAATCGTTAGAAGATTTAGGTAAACCAGAACTTGAAAGCCAAATAGATTGGAAGAGTTCAGAAAAATATGGATATGATGGAACAAAATTACACAGATACCTTGGTGACGAGGTTGGAAAAACTATGGAAGTGGATGTCTGGGAAAGGCATAACGTTGTACGTTTCTGTTCGGAACTGGATGGTGAGTATATTGGAAAATTACTTTACACAACCACTGTTGAGGAAATGGAATCAGGTGGTGAGTCATTTAAAAGACTTTGGGACAACAGTAATCAAGAAGATAGAAATGTTCATGGTAGAACTCCCAGTGGATTATTTCGATTCTTTACTCCCTCATATAAAACCTTATACTTCGATAAATATGGTCATGCAGATGAAGAACGTGCTAAGGACTATTATTTGGCTGAACGTGCAAATCTTATCAATGATGATCGTGCTTTGTCTAGCATTATTAGAAGGAATCCATTCACTATTGAAGAGGCTTTTCGGATAGATGGAGAAAGGTCTTTATTTAATGCAATGAAACTAAATGATCAAATTGATCGTATATCTTGGAACGACAACTTATACACTAAAGGTAATTTTGAGTGGGTTGGAGATAGAGAAACAGGTCATGTAGAATTTAAACCAATGTCAAACGGAAGGTTCAATGTTACTTACTTATTTGATGATGAAAAAGACGCAAATATTGTGTTAAAAAGAGGTAAAAATTATCTACCTACAAGAAAAAATGAGTTTGTTATTGGATGTGATCCATATGATCACGATAGTACTGTAGACCAAAGAAGATCTAATGGAGCCTTTTATGTATACAAGAAGCACAACTCAGTATCAAATTTTTATGACAGTTCGTTCATAGTTGAATACATTTACCGACCAAGTACCGCAAGACAATTTTATGAAGATGTTTTAAAGTGCTGTCATTATTATTCTTGTCAACTTCTTTTTGAAGACAACAAGATTGGTATAAAAAATTACTTTGAAGATAGAGGTTATGCTTCTTTTTTAATGTATTTACCTGGAAGTGGTAAGCCTGGTATGAGTGGATCTGTGAGAACACATCAACAAATAGCAGAAGTAACAGAAGAATATATAGAGAATAATATAGAAAGAGTTTGCTTTCCAGAATTATTAAAAGACTGGTTAGAATTTGATATAAGTAAAACAACAAAATTTGATGCGGCAATGGCAGCAGGGTACACTCTTATAGCAGATAAAAATATTCTACTAAGGAATTTTCACGCAAAAGGAAATCTTGTAGAAGCGAAAACAATGTTTAAAAAGTTTAAGGTCGGATGATAAAAAACGAGAGTAAAGCAAATTATCCAAACCATAATTTAGACCCTAGTCAAAAGGGTAAGGATTGGTGTTTGTCATATGCAAAAGCATCATGGTTTGATTATACAAATCATGGTACACAGTCATTTAATAATAATCGTGGGTCTTATGCTAAGATTAAAGATTATGCACAAGGGAACCAGTCAGTAAACAAGTACAAACAACTATTAAATGTTGATGAATCTGATAATGAAAGTTGGTTTGCTATTGATTGGACTGTACTTCCTATAGTCCCAAAATTCAGAAGAATAGCACTAGGTAAATTAAATAAGACAGAATACAATATTACAGCAACTCCAATTGATGCCATAGCACAAGCAGACATAGAAGACTACTATAAGCGTACTAAAGCAAAAATGGATTTAAGAAAATCTTTATCCAAGACTGCTCCAGGAATGGAAGAATTTAGTGCGTTAAAGAAATCTCCAAAAGATCCTGAAAATGATGAGGAACTTGAGATGCACATGAACTATACTTTTAAGCATAATGCCTCTATTGAAATGGAGCAAGGTATTGACCTTGTGTTTCATACAAACGGAATGGATGAAAAGCGAAAACAAGTAATGGAATATTTATTTGATTTTGGTGCTGCGGGATATAAAGAATATATAGATAGTAATGGTGCTGTTAAAATTAGAGTAGTAAATCCTTCTAAGTTATTAATATCTCATTGTAACAAAAGAGATTTTTCTGACAAGATACATATAGGTGAGATTACGGAAATGTCTATTTCTGATTTGAAGCAAAGGGCAGGTAATCAATTTGATGAGAAAGAATACCAGGATATTGCTGAAAGATTTTCAGGCAGAAAAGGTTCTGTAAGGATGAATACATCTAATAAATCATTTTCAAAGGATTACGATGACAGTAAAATACTTGTATTGGAGATGGAATTCTTTTCTGTTGATCAAATGGTACATGAGTCTAGAACAGATAAAAGAGGTAATAAAAGATTTGGTAGAGCAGGTTACAATAGCCAAAACAAAAGAAAAAACAAATATGTAAGGTCTTCGTACAAAACTGTATATAAAATATCATGGATTGTTGACTCTGATTATTGTTATGATTATGGTTTATGTAATGATATGAAGAGAGTTAAATCTAAGTTGATGGACACTGATCTTTCTTATCATTTATTTTCACCTGATTTTCATAATATGAAGCCATTAGGTATAATGGAACAATTAATACCTATTGCAGATCAAATACAGATATCATGGTATAGACTTCAGAATACAATCAATCAAGCGAGACCTAAAGGTATTATGATCGAACTCGGTGCTTTGGAAGATATTCCTTTAGGATCTGGTGGACAACAAATGAAGCCAATGGATGTGATTGACTTGTTTAATAAAACAGGTACGTTAGTTTACAGAAAAAATGATATTGGTGGAAAGGCAACTAACTATAAACCAATAGAGGAGTTAGAGAATGGATTAGGAAGGGATGCTATGACATATTATCAGGTAATCCAGAATAATATTGAAATGATCAGGCAGATAACTGGACTTAATGAATTTACGGATGGTTCAACACCTGATGCAAGATCTTTAACTACAACTGCAAAACTTGCTGCACAAGCAACTAATAATGCTTTAGCACATATAGAACAAGGTGAAAGATATTTACTGGAAAATTTAGCAGCATCTGTAATTATAAGGTTGCAAGACAGCGTGAAGAAAAATCCAATACAAGGCTATGTAAGATCTTTAGGTAATAAATCTATGGAATTCTTTAAAATGTCACCCTCTGTTGGAAAACATGAGTTCGGAGTAAAAATTGAAGATAGACCAACAGAAGAGCAGAAGCAAAGATTAATGCAAATTCTTCAGGGAAGCGTTGCACAAGGGCAAGTAGACTTTGAGGATGCTGTTTATATTGAGCAAATAACAAATCTAAAGCAGGCACAACAAGTTCTTGCTTACAGGATGAAAAAGAAAAGAGAAGAGGCTCAGGCTAATGCTGAAAGACAACAACAAATGAATGGTCAAATCCAACAGCAGTCTGCTCAAGCAGCAGAACAGTCTAAACAACAGACTTTGCAAATGGAAATGGAAATGAAGATGCAGATGGAGAAAATAAAGGCTGAGTTAGCGTCTAAGTTACAGAAAGAAAAGTACGAGTACGAACTAGAGATAGAAGGTATTAGACAGGCATCAAACATAGAGAGAAACGCAATGGATAATCTTCCTACTAAAGAAATGGGTGTGAAGATGATGGATCAGCCAGGAGTTTAGCAATAAGAGTATAATTAACAAACAACAAAACAGATTATAATTATGGAAGAACAATTTGATTTATCAGAGGTCAAAGTTATTGACGACAATGGTGAGGCTCAACCTGTGGAAACTCCACAAGAAGAAACACAATTAGAGACTTCAGAAACTGAAGATGTCCCAACACCAGAGGTAGAAACTACACCTGAAGAGCAAACAGAGGTAAAAGATACCTCCGAAGAGCAAACAGAGGTAAATGAAACTGAAGAAGAAACAGAAGAAAAGGTTGGAAAACCAGACGAGTTGTTTGGTCAACTTGACGCTATATCTAAGGATTTAAGCAACGGAAAAGCGGAAACCTTAGAAGACTTTTTTGACGAGTACAAAAGGATGAGAGATTCATCTGATGCTCAATTTAAAGATGACTACATTAAAAATGCAGTCGAATATTACAATAAAACTGGAAACTTGACTCCGTATCTAGAGGCAACTTCAGTTAACTATTCAGAAATGTCTGACGAACAGGTCATGAGACGTGACCTAGAACAGGCTAACCCTACACTTTCAAAAAAAGCAATCGAGAGATTGTATACTAGGGATATAGTTGACAAGTACTCTTTAGACGAAGACAAATTTGATGAGGATGAGGTAGAACTTGGTAAGGAACTTCTGTCAGCAGATGCAACCAAACTAAGAGATAAGTATGTTGACGAACAGAAAAACTTTACTCAACCTGTCAAAGAAGAAACTGAAGGTGCTGAAACTGTAAACCAAGAAGAACAACTTTCTAAATGGACAGATACTGTATCATCTCATGAAATAACTAAAGACGTATTGGAGAACAAGCGTATTTTAATTTCTTATGGTGATGATAAGTTCTCTTATGAAGTCGAAAACCCGGAATCTCTACAAGAAATGACTATTGATAACGACAAGTTTTTTGATTTATTCAAAGATGATAAAGGTGATGTTAATTTTGACAAGTGGTATCGTGTATTGGCTTACGCTACAGACCCTGAAATTTATGACTCTTCCCTTATTTCTCATGGACAAGAACTAGGACAAGAAAAAGTAGTTGCTGATTTAAAGAATCCTACTACTCCTACAAAAGGTTCAAGAGATTATAAAACACCAGAAAGCCCTTTTTCAGGACTATTTGGTGCTCTGAGTAGAGGTGACTCAGATGTAAAAATAATTCGTTAATTAAAAAAATAAATATTTAAAATGGAAAATTCAAGTTATATTAGTTCTCTATCATTCCTACAACATTCATTTGTACAAGGAAGAGAGATCTTATCAAGCGTCTTAGACGTACAGAACGAAGAGGAAGGATTCCTTGACGTAATGCAGGCATTAGGCAAATTAAAGCCTGTAAGCCAACCAGTATACCACGCTTTTGTAAATGAAGCATTGTATAAGGATAACACTATCACCATTTCTGAAGCAGGTTCAGGTACTGGAAAACAATCAGGTATCTCAACTTCTGCAATTGGAAATGCAAGAGTAGGTGACTTAATGATGGGTGTATCAGGAAATGTATACTTAATCACTGCAATCTCTGGATCTAATGAGATTGATTTCGTACCAGTAGATGGTTCAGGTGTTGCAACTGATTATGATGCAAGTGCTGATAAATTTGTTGTATTCTCGAATGCACAAGGTGAAGGATCTGGATCTCCAGACCCAATCAAGTATGGATTGACAAAACAGTCAAACAGAGTGCAAATCTTTAAAAACAAATACAGAATTTCTGATGTTGCAAAAGCGTCTAAAATCACTGTTGAGTATAAAGGTAAGCCTTACTTTATGTACAAAGGTACTTACGAAGCGTTACAACGTTTTAGAGGTGATATCTCTAACTCATTGATGTTTGGTAAAGGTTCAGGAGATTTCTATGCAGGAGCATCTGTAGGAGATATGAATATTGGAGGAAATGCAGTACAAACTACTAACGGTCTTAAGCAAGAACTTCAGGCAGGTGGTATTTTAAATTCTGGATCACCTTACGATCATGGATCTGATGTATTAGCAACGTTATCTACTTTGACTGCTGCATTAAACAAAGCAAGAGCACCAAAAGACTACTGGATGTGGTTAGGTACTTCTGCTAACATTGCTATTGACAACGCTTTAAACGGGTTGAATTCAACTGGTTTAACTGGTGCTAGATTTTCAGTAGATGGAAAGAGCATTGACTTAGGTGTTGACAAGTTTAGCCTATACGGAAGAACTTGGAACAAGAAGCAATTATCAATCTTAGATCACAATGAACTAGGTTCTACAGTAACTGGATCTGGAGAGATTTACCTTGTACCAACAGGACAAGTTAAAACTGCCGGAGGTGGTGGATCACAAGATTACCTACAAGTACGTTACTTAGAAGGAGATGGAAACAACTACTCTTTCAGAGAAACTTTGACAGGTGGACTTGCTCCAACTCCAACTAGTGCTGATTCAATTCTTGACGTAAACTACCAGGCTATTATGGGTCTAGAAGTATTAGGAAAAGAACACTGTGCACTTGTAACAGGATTTTAGTAATAATAAACCTTAAGAAGAGGGGAGGTAATCCCTCCCTTCTTTTTTTTTAAAAACCAACAATCATGATAAAAACAAAAGAGTACAACAACGTAAAAACCCCTCCTCAATTAAAAAGAAATGAGGTAAAGGTATTTCAGTATTTAAATGTGAAAGAGGATAAACAAAACCCTGGAAAGGTAATAATGCCATCTGTTCACATGATTCCACAAGTAGACAGAGTCTATGATAAAGAGGCTGATGATTATATAGATATTGCATCTATTGGGTCTTTAGGTATTGCAGGTAAACCAAGTTTCAATACTATACAGTTTACCAAAAAAGATAAAGGCTTAATGGCTTTAAGAGGAAGTAAAACAGGGGATAGAGAAATTTTTCAATATTTAATGTTGTCTAACTATAATGCTTCTAATCCAAATAGGGACACAAGTATTGTTCCATTATTTAAATTAGTTGAGCCTAAGAAAGATGCTGCTGATAGTAGAAAGTTAAGAAACTTGCGTAGAGATGCGATGAATGTTGCTGCTGAACTTTCTGCTGCTGAGGTAAGAGAATTTATTGCTTCAATGAATAAAGATGAAAAAAGAGATATTTCTATTTTACGAGATGAGTTGGAGATTATGGCAGAAAAAACTCCACAAGAATTCATCACGTTAAGTAAAGACAAACACAAGTCTATACAAGCAAATTGTAAGGCTGCATTAGACAAGAAACTAATCAGGTTCGACAAGGCTTCTAGCACCTTTTTATGGGTGTCAACAGGTGAGACTATTGTACAAGTTCCAAGGTCATCAAAAACAAGTTATTTACAAGGCTTCACTAACTTTGTTTTGAGTAACAAAAATGGGGAATTAGTTTATGAAGAAATCGTAAAATTGCTTAAATAATTTGTTGTTGGTTTGTTTAAAGGTCGGTCGCAGGAAATTAAGTACTGAGACCGGCTTTTTTTATTATTAATATGTATGAGCACATTCACTAATGATACAGGAACTGTATCTATAGATTTCCTAGTTCAATTCGATCTAACCTCAACTCCTAAGTTGAAGGTTACGGATAACTCAACTTATAGTTCTTCTCAGTCAGGAGTTAAAATTTTTATAAAAATAACTAGACCTGATGGAATAGTTAGAAATCATCAAGCAGAAGGAGTTGCAGATATTACAGGTAATTCTGGAAGTTTGAAAGTTTTTGAATACACATTACCCTTATCTCCTAGTGACGGTAAAGTTAGTAAAGGTTCATATAAGGTTGAATATAGTTTTACAGTTGGAGATGATGACACTGTGAAAAGAGTAAAAACAATTTCATACGAATTTAAGAAAATAGAACTTACAGTTTTTCAAGATATAAATGAATTTACTCCACTTATAAAGGTTAAAGACACAACACCAAGTTACGATGTAACTAACTATAGTTTAGGATCTATAAGTAGGTTGTTTATAGCCCAAAACAGTAAATCTGGTTCATCAATATCAAACCAAACAACAATAGGTCTTTCTAGTGACGATAGAGAGTTTTCTTTAGCGGATACGACATCAAAATTTTACGATAGTAAATATATTGTTGATTTAGAGGTGACCTTACTGCATCAGCACTCTGCATTTAGTTGGTTTAGTGTCAAATCAAAAAGCATAAAAAGAGATATTGTTAAGGTTCATAAAGTTCCAACTAAATTAGAGATGATATCTTATTTTAACACATTAAGAAATTTAGTCGAAACAAATGATGGTTATAATAAATCTTTGTATGAGAAATACTCAAAAGACTATGAGTTTGTAATTACCAGTTTTGATCTTTTAGTTAGAAGATTAGATGCAGGTTTATCTGATGATGACAATACAGATATTGTAAGAGATATATTAGCAATATTAAGAAACGATGTACCTAGAACTCACACACAAGAAGAAATAACAACAGTATCGCTACAAATATATTCGACAGGAATTAGTGTTACATGGGACTCTTTAGAAAATGTTCCAACTTATAACCCATTTGTAACATATGAAAAAACATTTGCAACAGCATCTTCACAATGGGACGTTTCACATGGTTTAAATAAAAAACCTTCGGTAACACTCGTTGACGACAATGAAAATATTGTGTATGGGGCTGTAGAATACGTAAATTTGAATGTTATTAGAATTACATTTAATTCCCTTACATCTGGAAAAGTATATTTAAATTAAAAAAGTTATGGCAATAGAATATTTACATCATATTAATCTAAGCGACAATCAACTAAAGAATGTCTTATTAGATAATAAAACAACAGCACTAAGAGACGCAATGACTGCTGCGGCAGGTCACGTTATTTTCAATACTACATTAAGTAAATTTCAGTTTTATGATGGAAGTAATTGGCTTAACCTACAGGACGAATTAGACGAGTCTGAAGTAAGAGCAATGTTTTCTGCAACAGATGCAGGAGGTGATGGTAGTTTTGCTTATAATGATGCTACAGGTGTATTTACATATACAGGACCTAGTGCGGCTGATGTAAGAGCACACATATCTCAAAGTACAGGTATCTCTATAACCGATGGAGCAATATCTACCACTATCACCCAATATACTGATGCAATGGCTCAGGCTGCTATTACAGGTGGCACTGGTGTTACAGTAACTGATGGTGAAGTTTCTATTGGTCAAGCGGTAGCCACAACATCTGATGTGACTTTTAATAATGTTGAAGTTGATGGTGACCTTAATGTTGATGGAACTTTAACAGTTGGTGGTAATGTTACTTTAGGTGATGCAACTAGTGATACTGTAACAATTAAAGGTAACCTTAATGTAGAGGGAACAACTGTTACTGTTAACCAAACAGCAATTAATGTTACAGATGCATTTGTATTTGAAGGTGCAACTGCTGATGAGTTTGAGACAACTCTTACAATTGGAGAGCCAACTGCTGACAGAACTATAACCCTTCCAGATGATGATGGTACAATCGCTTTAGATGGTGATATTAGAACCGATGATGAGATCAAGGATATTGTTGGTGGAATGGTTTCTAGTAATACGGAAACAGGATTAAGTGTAACGTATGATACTACAAATAAGAATTTAGATTTTGTTCTAAGTAAAGATCCTACAATAACGCTCACAGGAGATGTCACCGGTTCTGGAACTATGACAAACCTTGGTAATGTATCCATTGCTTTAGACACAGTAAAAAACAAGGCAGCAAACGGAACAGGACCTGTGTCTGATGCTGATACAGATTTTACTTTTACACACAGTTTAGCAACATCTAATATAATTGTTCAAACATATAAATCGAATAAAGTTGTTCATTGTGAATTAGAAATTATCGACTCTAATAATGTTAAGGTAATTTTTGCATCAGGACAAGTAGCGGATAGTATAACAGTAAACGTTCTTTCTGCTGCATCATAAAAAAATAGCAGAACATGGCAATAGAATTCTTAAATGGAATTGACTTAGCAGGGGACTTAGAACTCAAAAAAGCCGATCCTAAAATAATCCTGTATGATGACTCTGGAGCAAATGGAACTCCTAATGGAGAAATTGTTTTTTCAGAGGCAGATAACACCGAAAACTTTAAACTTAGATACAACGGTCTTAATGATCGTTTTGAGTATTGGGGATTAATTTCAGGAACTTCTACATTAGTAGGTTATTGGAATCGAAGTACTGACACATCTTTACATTCTGTAGGTACAATTTCAACAGGATCAGATGGAAGTTCTGCCAATTGGAAAACAGCATACGATCATAGTCAAGCAGCACACGCACCTACAGATGCCGAAGCAAACGTACAAGCAGACTGGACTGAGACAACTACAACTAGTGATGCTTTTATTCTAAACAAGCCTACTACGTTTGCACCGAGTGCACATAATCACAATGACATATACTATACTGAAACAGAAATAGATAATAACCACTACGGTAAAGTTGCAACTGATGCTAAATTCTTAGCGGTAGATGGTTCATCAAAAGAGTGGATTTTTGAAGTCGGTGACGAGAGTGCTATTACAGGGAACAAATGGTATAAAATTGCTACTGTAAACCAAGGTAATGGTGGTCTACATATTAGAGGTCTTATTTCTAACCATGTTGAATCGTTTGCATCACAAAAAGTTGACATAGGAATAGTTGGTAGAGAGGGAGGTTCTAGCGATCATCTTGAGATAACTGGACAGGTAGATGTTTTACATAATGCATCTGGAGCATCTGCCACTGATAAATGTGGTATTAGAATTGTTGAGTCTGATATTTCAACTAGTGCTTATTATCATTATTTTGATGTTTATGTAAGAACTACTAGATATCAAATGTTAAGACTTCAATTAACTAAATCAGGGAATACTACTTTTCATTTATCAGCAGGATCAAATGCGGTTACTACAGAACCTGCTCCAGTTTCAGGAGGCACTACAGGTGTTGAAATAGACACTTCAACACTTCAAGAAGGTAACTATGTCGTAGATAACAGTACACCAAGAGAAATATTCCATGAAGGTCATAAACCACAATTCTCTGAAATAGAAAACACTCCTACTACTTTATCTGGATATGGTATTACAGACGCTGAGGCGAATGTACAAGCGGATTGGACTGAAACTACTACGACTAGTGACGCATTTATTTTAAATAAACCTACAATACCTACAATACCTACAGATTTTGTATCTAAAGCCAGTGGAGGAGATTTTTCAGGTAAATTAGGAATAAAAATTGGTCAAGTTTGGGATGCAACAACCCAAGGTAAAGTTACTGGATCATTACATATTGACCCTGAATTAAGTACAGATCATGCAGGTGGTGCAATAACATTTGGTGCTTCTGATTCTTCTAGTGGTGAAAATGCACAAGCAGGTATATACATTAGGTCAGATGGTTCTTATGGTACTAGGATGTATTTTTCTACAACTGATTCATATGCTACAGGTTCTAAAACTGCTATGTATATAAATCATGATAAGGATGTTTATTTCTTAGATAATATAAATGTTGCGGGAGATATAACAGTATCAGGAACAGTCGATGGTGTAGATATATCTGCACTTCCTACTTCTTATGCACCAACAGATGCAGAAGCAAATGTACAAGCAAACTGGACTGAGACAACTACAACTAGTGATGCATTTATTTTAAATAAACCTACAATCCCAACTGATCATGGAGATCACGATGGATTATATATACCTGTTGGTGGTGGAACTATTACTAGTGGAACAAGTGTTGGTTTAACAATAAATCACGATACGTTTGAGCAGGGTTTAGTATTACATAGAAACCACGCAAGTAACGCAGCATCTATTGTATTTAAAAATAATGGAGGTGTAAATGGATCTTTATTTGCAATTGCATCTGACGGTGCTCCTTATTGGCAATACAATGATTCTACAACACCAAATTACAGAATACACACCGCAAATGATTTTACTGTTGCTGATGTAACAGGAGCACTACCTAAAGCAGGTGGAACCATGACAGGTACTTTAGTAATGAGTGCTGTAAATCCTGAAATTCATTTCAATGGAACTTCGGATACCGGGGTTGATATGGCAATAAAAGCAACACCTGAAGGATTAGATTTTTACGAGCCAGAAGAGAGTAATAAAATACACTTCCAAATCTTAGATGATACAGGTGTAAATGCTGTTTATGGTTATAAATTAAACGGAACTATGGTTATTAGTTCTAGTAGAGTTTTAGCAAATGTTACTGGTAACATATCAATGTTTACCAATGATTCAGGGTATTTAACTAGAACAACACCTAACGCACCTACAACTCTTACAACAACAATTGTAAACAGTACTATTAACGTAGGTTTTACAGCATCTACAACTACTAATATAGATTACTATTTAATATTTAGTTCTGTAGGTGGTGGAGATTATGGATTGATATCTGTGATTCCTCCTACTGATTTTGGGGCGACCATGTCAGTAATTGACAACTCATTTGATGCAACAGGTACGCAAGCGTATAGAGTTTATGCAGTTAAAAATGGTGTTTACTCAACAGCACTTACAGGTAGTCAGGCTTTCGCTGTAACTAGTGCAGAGCCAACTAACATGAGCGTAGTTAATTTAAACAAAGCATATTACGTTCAATGGGATCCTCCTAGTGCAAACGCAAGATTTATTACAGCATATAATGTATATAAACATGAACACGCTACTCAAGCCAGTTTAGATAGAGATTCTGCTACTTTAATATATTCTGGTTTAAACACCAGTTACATGTATCAGATTAGTGGTGCGAACAATGTTAATTATCACCAATTTTGGGTTGAAACAACTATAGGATAACATGGAAGATACTTTAGAATATTGGAAAAAAATTAAAGAGGATAGAATACAAGACTTAGCGGCTGAGGAGTCGATTGACACCCCAGATGAGCAGCATTATAGATTATTAAAAAAAAGTCTCATAGAAGCACAGAATAAAATAAACGAAATAAATGGCATTTAAAACAGAACTACTAAATAAAGATAATGACATATCCGTAGTGGGGTGTATGATAACTAACTGTCGAGGACAGTTTGGGGTTCTACCTGTTCATAAAGGTGGGATGTCTAATTATAAAAGTAGATCTGGCGGAGGTGAATATGATGGTGGAGATAGAGTTATTGGTTTTACAACTGGTTATGAAATAGATGGTGATTTACTTTTTACCGTTGGTTGGGGTGATGGCTTTGCTGTTCGTAGACTTAACAATGATGGTACTATGACAAGGCTGTACTATGAAAGCCAATTTTTGTATAGAGACACGTCATCTACTTATAACCACCTTACCTCTGTTGCAATTGACAAAGTAAACAAGAAAGGTGTTGTAATGACTTACAATGTTGAAGGGTATACAACTTTTGATTATAGTGGTTGTGTAAACGGTGGAACTACCTTTGTTAAGGACGCAAGACCCACTCATAGTAACCCAGATTTTTTTATTGGTTCTCAAGATACTGGTGGTGGTTATGTAAATAGGGTAGGGACTTCATACCATGGAGGTCTAGTTGCGGCAGGTTCTTGGTTTTACGCAGGAGACCATGATGCACACCATTACAAAAAAGTAATGAGAAGGAATATACATACAGGGGTTGAAGAAAGACTAGATGCAACATCCTCTAGCAATATGAAATCTGGTACTGCTGCAATGGATAGAAACGCTTATAGATATTATATTAATTATGACGAGGTAAATGATAGAATATTTTATATGCCACATTATAACGGTAGTTTTAATTTGGTATTAGATGCTTCCACATCTTCTCCAGAATTAGTTTGGTGTGATGTAGCAGATGCAGGACAAGGAGATGATGCTTATGAGACAGGAATATTTATACCAGACCCACACAATGAACCTAATATTGTTTGTGTAGGAGGAAGCACTAGGCTATTAAAATTAAATATAACACCTTGCATGACAGGAAGTGCACCAACAGTGTTAAAAGTAGTTGAGTTATATAATAACTGGACTAATAATTTAGAGTATCCAATAAATTTTAGGTTTGGAACTAAGTACCATAAAACAACTGGTACACCAATGGATAAATCTCCAGGATACCCAGAACATTGCCCTACTGTTGCAGATAGAGGATGGGCAACTGTAAGAGGGTTTGTAGATTGGGATAATCAACAGACAGCAACAGTATTAAGACATGATAATGCTGTTGAAGATACGACAACAGGCGGAAGAGGAAGATCATATAGAGATGATTACGGAGTGCCTATGGTTTTAATGTCTTCTGCGAACGGAACAAAATATTGGATACAAATGGGGTACGGTAACGATGGACATACTTTCACTATTTGGGATGAAGATGATAACCCTAATGAGTTAATTGGTGATTGGGAACTCGTTCATGGTACTTTTACATTAGATAATAGTGCAAATGTAGATATGGTACACGTTGGAAATTCACAACATTTTAAGGTTCCTGCAAATTGTACTTTAACAGTTTATGTTTCAAATAACAATGGAACGT
>Ga0209092_10001841_pt1 | contig 20131 bp, 13 predicted proteins | sample FraStrMetagenome_FD_187446 | JGI IMG/M metagenome (GOLD analysis project Ga0209092, IMG submission 187446) | Marine eukaryotic phytoplankton communities from Arctic Ocean - Fram Strait ARC3M Metagenome (SPAdes) (version 2) | ecosystem: Environmental > Aquatic > Marine > Oceanic | place: Fram...
AAACGACGGAGCGTTTCCCTCCACTCTGTCACTCCCTCTAAGTCCTCAGTCCTCAGCTCTCCGACCTCAGTCCTCAGCCCTCAGCCCTCAGCTCTCCGACCTCAGCCCTCAGCCCTCAGTCCTCAGCCCTCAGCCCTCAGTCCTCAGCCCTCCCTCCAAGTCCTCAGCCCTCAGCCCTCCGACCTCCACTCCTACCATGAACCAAACCATAAAAAACTCTCTGGGCGAAACGCTCGATTACGCATTCACATCCGGCGCTGAAAATTGCCGCGATGAGAAGTGGCTCGTCATCCTAGGCCACGGCGTCACGGGTAACAAAGATCGTCCAGTTATCGCCGACACTGCTAAAGCACTCAGTGAAGCTGGCTTCGACACGCTCGCGTTCTCGTTTGCCGGCAATGGCGATTCCGAAGGCGACTTCCGCAGTGCCACCATCTCCAAGGAGATCGGTGACTTAAGCTGCGTGATCGATGCCGGCGCCAACGCGTATCCAAAGATTGCATACGTAGGCCATAGTATGGGCGGCGCAGTTGGCGTCATTCAAGCCACACGCGACGGCCGCATCAAAGCACTCGTTTCGATTGCAGGCATGATCGACACCAAAGCTTTCGCCACCACTGAGTTCGGCGAAGAGACTCCCGACACTGGCCTCATGTGGGAAGAAGAAAGCTGCCCGCTGTCTTCGGAGTTCATGAAGGATCTGTGCGATACCATCGTCACCGTCGAACCACTTGCCGATTGCATCGCCACTCCGTGGTTACTCGTCCACGGCACAGCTGACGACGTCGTCCTCCCGAAAGACACCGAGTGCGTTAAAGGCCTGCAAGGCGACGCAGTCGAAGCAGTCTTCGTCGAAGGCGCTGACCACAGTTTCAACCAACCCGCCCATAAAGCACAACTCACCGAAACGATTGCCAAGTGGATGCGTAGCCGTCCATACTAAGTCCTTCTTGGCCAAATCAGTTGACTAACTGATTCGCCCCACAACCAGCTAGGCTATAGCAAATTACTACTGCCTTCCGCACCCTACCCCCGACGTATTCGCATCACTTAATTGCAGCGCGTATTTTGGCTCTAAATCCCACACACACATACGACATGACACCTCAACCACTCATCGGCCTACTGTTCCACGCGCTCGGCGGAGTCGCCGCAGCCAGCTTCTACGCCCCACTTAAATTCATCCGCAAATGGCCCTGGGAATGTTTCTACTTGGCGATGGGAGCCTTCGCATGGTTGCTCACGCCATGGATCTTCGCCGGCGCAACCACTCCCGATCTATTCGGCGTGCTCAGCCGCGCACCTGCCTCTGCACTGGGGTGGACCTTTCTATTTGGGCTATTGTGGGGCGTGGGAGCGGTCACATACGGGTTGACGATGCGTTACCTCGGCATGGCGCTGGGCATGTCCGTCGCATTGGGATTTTGCGCGCTTTTCGGCACCCTGATTCCACCAATCTTTCGAGGTGAACTGATGGCGGTCGCGTCCACCACTGGCGGGCAAGTGGTGATCGGCGGCGTCGCACTTTGCGCGGTCGGCATTCTAGTGGCAGGCTACGCGGGCTTCCGTAAAGAGCGTGAACTACCCGCCGAGCTAAGCGCCGACCACAAGTCCGGCGACGACGAGTTCGCCCCGATCAAAGGACTGGTGGTCGCCTTTGTCTCTGGACTGATGAGTGCCTGTTTCGCCTTTGGCATACAAAGCGGCGTGCCGATTGCCGAGCTTGCGGTCGAAGCAGGCGCCAACCCGCTGTTCCAAAACAACGTGGTGCTCTGCGTCATCCTGCCGGGCGGATTCCTCACCAACACACTCTGGTGCCTGTATCTGAATCGCCGCAATAAAACCTTTAGTGGCTACCGCTCTGCAACGCCCTCGGAGACGACCGGCATCCTCACCCTGTGCGCCGCGTCCGGCATTATTTGGTATTTCCAGTTTTTCTTCTACGGCATGGGCTCGACAAAAATGGGCGCCTTCGACTTCTCGAGTTGGTCGCTGCATATGTCATTCATCATTATCTGCGGCAATTTATGGGGGCTGTTTTTCAAAGAATGGCGCGGCGTGACTCGCGCCACACTGAGCATTGTATGGACAGCCATCCTATTGCTCATTCTATCCACAGTGATCATCGGTTGGGGCAACTCACTGGGCACCACTACAGCAGCGCACTAATCTAAAGCACTTTGTTTCTTCACTTGTCCAAAGGGCACCCGCAACTCAAGCATCTCTCTTTAAAATAAACCGCGTGGAGCGCAGCTCTTTTACGCGGCCACTTCAAAGTCGGTAATTATTACATGCTCAGCCTCTACCCCGAAATCACTGGCTTTGTGATCTCCGATCAAACAACCGCCACAATCGTCCACAAAATTATCAACGAATTACCTAAACGGAAATTCCCAGCGAAACAGTCGATTGCTGCACTATTCGAAACGCGCACCCCACCCTTTGAGGCACTTGCGTGGATGCACATCCCCGGCAAGCGCATGGGCAAGAAAATCTGCCAAATTCTAAAAGAAGATCATGCCGCCGTCTACGAACCAGGACATACCAAAATTCGCCCCACCTTCTGGAAGGGGTAATTGTCCCTGCTTACTCGCCCATCGCCTGTACCTGTACCCCTTAAAATAACAACCCCAGTCATGTCAACTGTATTCCCTCAGTCTGGAACGAGCCTCCGCTTGGAGCAGCGATTGCCACTACAACACATGCAAAGCATCCTCACCGCCAGCGAGCAGGCTGGGTGAGATACGTTTATCGAGCGTCGCTAGCTTTGCTCGTTTCTCAATCGCGCTGGCTAATAGATAATAATCAGTGAGGTGTTTGGAGGCAGGCAATTTCGGGTAACGGACAACTGTTCGCATCGAAACGGCATCTGCCCAGAATTGATGGCCCGCTTGAGCGCACAGTGCCACCAGTAGACCACGGGCAGCCTCGACCGATTGCGGCCCGTTGGGATAGTTTTCATGTCCCAGAATCCGTATAAAACCATTCTCTGTAATCGGACAGGTCGCCCAACCATCGACATGATGGTTCCAAAACCACTCCGCCACGGTTTCGTGATGGACGTGGTTTGTATCCACCAAGGCAATCAGCAGATTAACATCTAGCAGAAACATTAAATGCCTTCCTCGTCCATCAACTCATACACCGCAGCTGATGTCACTTGTTGACCACCGCTGCTTTTTAAGAAAGGCATCCCCCGCTCATTGACTTCGTAACAACACTCCGAATCGCGGCGCGCGTATCCCACAGGTTCGACCTCACGCCGCAACGCGTGCTCGACAACAGCCCTCAACGTTGTCCCCCGCCTAAGCGCGGTCGCCTTGGCAGCAAGCAGCAAGGAATCATCAATATCCATCGTCGTTTTCATAATATGGGTCACTATATGGGTATATGGGGGGAAAGTCAATCACCCGCCTTAAACCAAAGTTACACCACCAAATTCACTGGTTGCAGTTACTTGTGCAATACCGCCCACACCGCTCCTACGAGTGAAACAATTACTTTTTACGCGTAGCGGAAAATACCTCACCAGTCGGCTGGCTCGGTAAGGTCTGCTGCCAGTCTTCGAGTTGTTGTAGCAACTGCGTCACCACTTCTGGATGCTGTGCTTTCAGGTCATCTTTTTCGTAAATGTCGGCGGTGATGTCGTAGAGCTCGACATGATCCAGCGCCTGATTGGCGACGAGTTTCCACTGTTGATCGACGATGGCATACGAGACCCAATGGTCGGGCCGTTCCGGCTGCGGGGGCCAAGGCGCATCTGCTTTCCAAAACAGCGGCTTTTCGCGCAGTGGCTTTTCGTTGCCGAGTAGCACCGAGACTTGGCTGATGCCATCGGGCTGATACGAAGCGGGCAATGCCACGCCAGCCACTTCGCAAAATGTAGGCAGTAAATCGACGGCGGAGATCTGTGAGACTGCATCGATCTGACCAGCGGCTACTTTACCAGGCCAGCGCACAATGAACGGCACGTTGATGCCGCCTTCGAACAGCGCGGCCTTGTAACCTTTTCGGCCTGCTGTGATGCCCTTGGCGCCACCGATACCGTAGCCTGCACCTGTGGCAGTATCGTGCTGCAAAACAAGCGCGGTGGGCCTTGCGGCACGTGCGGGGCCGTTATCAGAGCTAAAAATCACCAGCGTGTTTTCAGTCAGCCCCAATCGATCCAGCGCATCCAACACTTCGCCAATACGGTCATCGGCATGCGACAGGACAGAGGCATACACATTGTCGGCCTCTTTTAGATCGCGGAAGCGCCAGCGGTATTTCGGCACGGTGTGAAATGGCGTGTGTGGCTCATGCATCCACAAGTTGATAAAGAAAGGCTTTGCTGACTGATGACTCTGCTCAATAAACGCGATAGCGTTGTCGGCATCCTCATGCACTGGCATTTGCTCGCCAGAACAATTGAAGGCACCGTAAACGTCGTAGCCATATTCTCCCGGAGCGGGTGAGTCCGGGATCATATTATTGGCGAGGTGCCATTTCCCAAAGTGCGCGGTGGCATAGCCGCCCGCTTGCAACATACGTGGCAGGAACGGCGCATTTAGGTCGAGCCAATCGGGCATGCCACGGCGGGCATTATCGTCCACCCAGGCGAAATGGCCGTCGATATTGAGACGCGCCGGAAACTGCCCAGTCACCACGGCGGCACGGCTCGGCGAACACACACCACTGGCGACCGTGAAGCGCTGAAAGTCGGTGCCTTCGGCCGCCAAGCGGTCGATGTTCGGCGTCTTGACATACGAATGGCCATGGCAACTCAGGTCGCCCCAGCCCCAGTCATCGGCAAAGATGAAAAGTATATTAGGGCGCTCGGCCTGCGCTGGCATCTTTCCCGATCTGGGAACGTGGCTCATTGCGGTCAACGACTGCGACAAACAAAAGGCCGCGAGTAAAATAGAGGTAATTCGTGAGGGTGTTTTCATTTGTTTAACGATAGCTGTCATAATCTGTTTGAGGTTGTAGCACCTTGACTCCGGTTGGACGCGTGACCAGCGACTCGCCGCTAAGGATACCATGTTTGACTAGAAATTGATCCTCTAATTCGACCGACCAATAGAAATATGGATTATGAGGGTTGCGGCCGTTACACAAGCCATGCTTGCCGCCCTTACCGACATAAAATTCTGACGCGCCGCCGTGCGATTTTAGTGCGTGATGAAATTCAACCATACTCTCCACACTAATCGCGGGATCTTGGTCACCTAAAAAAGTAATAAACGGCGGTAAGCCTGCGCGCAGAAAGTTTGGCGGCGAAAGTGAGGCTTCACATTTGAAATAAGGATTATACAAAATCACTGCATTCGGCTCACATGAGATCGATAGATCGTAACAATCATCATTCGTTTCTGGGCTAGTTAGGGTCGCCATCGCCGCGGCGAGTTGCCCACCAGCGGAACCACCAGCGATCACTATCTTATCGGAATCGACCTTGAGGCGACCCGCGTTGTTGCGCAAGAAACGCACCGCAGACTTGGCATCTTTCACGCATTCCAGTGGCACCTTCACGCCATCGCGCTTACTGAGGCGATAATCGACCGACACCGCAATCATCCCGCGACTCGCCCAATACTCACAATCTGGGTAATGCCAACTAGCTTCCCCGACGGCCCAACTGCCACCGTGATAGACGACAAAGGTCGGAAATGGTTCCGTGGAATTTGCATACCCTTCCGGCAAAAATACCGACAACTGTAGCGCTTTGCCATCGACCTCTTTATAGGTCCACATCGCATCGGGTTGCCCCTTCGCTGCGACTGTCGCATGCAGGAGGCACATTAGGCCTACGATCAATAGAGGGAGTATTCGACTCATCGTTTAATCATTCATAGGCGAATCGCAAAATCCGCAAGAGTAATGTTAATATTACCAAAGGGCGCTCAGTTTAAATCACTTTTGAACAGAGCGAATCACCCGCACCGGTCCGAACAAACCGGACTCGGGATCGCCGCGATAGGAGGAGGGAATGGTCTGATAGTGATTCGATAATGTATTATAGACCAACACCTCAATCTGGTTCTCTCCGACTCGTAAACGATCCGATACATCAAACGACCATGGTGGCGCGACGCGTATCCCCGCACTCTGACCATTGACGATCACCTCGGCAGTTGCAGACACCTTACCTAAGTCGAGCATCACCAAATCGGCGTCACTCTCAGGTAGCTCGAAGGCTGTCTGATAGCGCACACCTCCTGAGTAATTATTCAGAACTCCCATTTTCGACCAATCGCCTAATGGCATCACTCCGTTGCCGCTGGTTTCGATCATGACTGGTTCTGGGATCGCTGCGCCGCCAGTATGCCCTGCTTCAGGCAACAAACGAATCGTGATGACTGCGGTTGAATTGACTGTCCCTTGCACTTCATAGTGCCCGTCTCCTGCAGCACGCATCGGCTTGCCATTGCACCAGACCTGTGGCTGCTCTCGCGAAGTGGCATTTAAATGAATCGCGGTCGTCCCAGGTGCAGAGACAAACCGAAACCATTCTGCCCCGCCCTCTGCGCTACTGACGTCATATGGAATCACCGCAGGGTCCTGATACCAAGGCATGGCGAGTGATTCCGTTTGTTCAAAGGTCGGCGATTTTTCCCGACGCAGGACAACGTGCCCTTGCCCAAAGTTATCAAATCGAATCAAGAGCGGATTGGCTCCGGCATTTAAAGCAACCGTCGGAGCAGTCCCCTCCACTCGCTGGCCGTTCACATAAATTGCAGCTGGAGTCACCACAGGCGACCCATTTCGAACTGCCGGAGCCTGTTGACTCGTTAACACGCTCGCTGCCAGTGCTTCATCCGCAATCGCGGCGGTCCACAAATAATAGCGTTGATGCGCCTCAGGAGCGATCAGCTTCGTTCCGTGTGGCCCACCTGTGATCGTTCCGAGTCGGATAAAGTCCTCTGAGATGTGGCCTTTTAGGCCGTGAAATCCCTGATGCCCGGGATCGTCCGTATGGCCATAGCGCCAGGAAAAGGAATACGGCTGCCAATGAAAATCCTGGCCATCGATCTGGACTGGTACGGATGGATCCACCTGAATGAGTTTTGCCAGCGCCGCATCCAACGCAGACGAATCGACACTCTCAGGAATCGGTCCGAGCTGATAGAACTTCGGCCCGAATCCGTGCATTTGATCCATCCAAACGCGATCGTCCGAAGTCGGTTTCATCCCCACAGTATCAGGGCTCCACTGAAAGCGGCGCGCCTCCACGCCGATCATTTGATTTGATTCAGTGACAGGCAGACGGAAATCGCCAAATTGGTTATTCATGGTCGGCTCAAACGAGACCGTCCAAGGGCCCGGAAGCAGTGTCTCCTCAACAATCGATTCGGTCTGTGCTGGTGGATTCTCGTGCACCTTTCCTGGAGTAAAAACAACGACCTGCGCCTCGTGTGGTTGCAACGGCAGTTGAACCAACGTGCCCGTCGCGGTCGCTTCATGCACCCGCAGCGGCGTGGCTTCCCCCGTCCACGGATCCCACAGCTCGACTGCCCCCGTTGCGCGAAACTCAACGAGCTTTCCAGGTTGAGCATCCATCACCATATAAACATCACGAAAGCCGACTTTACGATGCAATGCGCGGACGACTTGATCCACTCCATACACATCGGGGACAAAGGCCTTTCGTAGCGCGTCGATCACCGCGTCACTTTGCTCGAATCGATATCCCGGCACGAATGCGCGCTCATTCAGCTCAACTAATTCCGTATCATTGCGACCACTACGATCAGATGCCAACGGCAACGCACCTACAACCATTACATGCCCAGCCGCTTCGGCAAACTCAGCTGCTTTCTGCACACTCTTCCAACGCGCAGCGTCCATATTTGGAAAGATCAGCGCTTGATACGATGCCTTCGCATCTTTCACCACCAGGCGACCGTCTCGAACGACGGCCCGAGCAAGCGAGTCATGATCAATATAATCAAAGTTGATGCCCGCAGCCATCAGTTGCTTACCGAGTTCAAACGCGGTATCCTTGGCCGCATCACCATTCGTCTCCGCTTCGTAGGGAACCACTGGATACACAACTGCCACATCACACACGTGGTGCCCCTGACTCATCAAGTAAGAGAGTCGATCGAAGTAGCCGAGAAACTCCCGCATGTGCTCCCAATAAGGCATGTGAAAGTGATAACACGGCGGCGCCCATTCCCAATACGATCCATAAGTGGTATAGTAGAGCCCATGCAGATTCAGCAGCGTGCAACCGTAGAGATAGTTCTCGCGCGTGGCGAACATCAGCTGTTCAGGGGTCGCTCCCCAGCCCATGCTATGGTAGCCCTCAAGCCAGACGCGAGGCTGTTGATACAGGTTCGCAACGGATGAAGAGACCTTGCCCTTAATCAAATCCGCATTACCGCCAGGCGTATCATGCCCCGGTGCGGTATACCAACGAGTGGCGCGAAAATAGTCCCCAAACTCATGTGGCTTGGTTCCGCGCCCTCCGCTATCGCAGCCAAAAATAATACCACGCGACGCATGCCAATCATAGATCGGCTTAAAGTAGCGCTCCTCCATCAGGCTCATCCGCACGTCGGCATAGTCGATACGAACCTTGGGCGTGATATCGCCGATGTCAGACCACATCGCAGGCAATACGTCGAAAAGCTCGTAGCCCTTACGCTCACGAAACTCTGCGGCAAAGTCCGCGTTCCACGCAAACTTATCGGCTCCAATATGCAGCTCATCATTAAAAAAATAATTGAGTCCGTCGGAGCCGCCCCCGGGATTGTGATTCTCAAAGGGTTGAAAAAAGTCGCGAATCACGGTCGCGCCAGATTCGGGCAGCAGTGGATTCAATGAGCCCGCTTTGCGAGTCTGCACAAACTGCCAGACTTCCCACTCACCGGCTGGGGCTGTCCACGCCAGCTCTCCATCCTGCACATGTGGACTTAAATCCACTCCACCACGTTGCAGTAATCCATCGATTACCTCGTAAGCCCGCACAGCAACCTGCTCTGCTAGAACTGGCAATGCCAGCGCCTCTCCTGCCTTTAAGCGCTTGCGCAAACCTAGGTCCAACTCCAACGCATTCAGCTCCGGCTTACTGTAAAACAACTCAAGAAACAGGTTCTGTCCGCCGTGTGGCCAATCCAAAGTATAGGTGCTCAAGCCGATCCCCATGTCCAGCTTCGCGCACTCCTCTGAGACACGTGAGTAGACCTGCCACCAATCATCGGAAAAAATAGCAGGCTCTTGCACGTCAGTCGACCACCCGGGCGTATCCAGATGCGAGTAATTCACCTGCACACCGCTAATGCCTTTTTTGTGCAACTCACGCAGTTGCCACAGCAAACGATCCACATTCAAATCCTCCCCTGTCCACCACCAGAACGGCACCTCGCCATAACCAGCAGGTGGATTCTGAAAACCTGGCAATGCATCCAAGTTCGCCTCACGAGTTGGCCAACCAGGCGCAGCTGCACCAGAAGCAACGATAGCAGTTAACAAAGTCGCGGTTATCACAAGTGGTCGAATCATAAATCGAATTTCAATCGTCAGTATGCAAAGCCTGCTGAAATGAGTGCGACACATGCGCACCAGTGAAGTCATTGAACATTAATTCCCCCACCTAGGTGCTACTGGGTGTAGAGACTAAAAGTCCGCTCGTTGCTGCCTTCAGGAAAAACCAAAGAAAGCACTGCCGTCCATGTCTCTGTCTCGGGAACATAGGTGATTTGTGGCTTCGCTTCGACGCTGAAGCGCTCCCCAAGTGGCAACGGCTTGCCTTCAAACAGTTCTGCAAGCGTCCAAGTCTCAGGGTTTGGCAAGCCAGTCACACACACGGTATCCATTTTGGAATGACTGCTGACGGTAAAGGTCTGCTGTTTCGCGGCAGTCAACGCGTAGGTCGCGGGAAAGACCTGCACCTGATCATTGATACGCACTTGCTGATGCTGCGCTTCATACGCGGTGAGTTGCCAACTGTCAGGCGTCGCTTCGAGTCGCTGCTTGAGCGCAGCATCGGCACCGCAATACGCGTCTGCACTGAAAGGCAAAATATCCATCTCGACGGTCATCTCAATCGTGTCACCGGCCTTCAGTTGCTTGATCTCCGGCGGGAGCACGAGCTCGGCATTAAGCCGCGACTTGGTGCGAGCGGACGCGATCCACGGCGCGTCATACACTTTGCCACCAAGTTCGGCGCGGTAGTCACGAATCACGAGACCACGCACAGCACGGCCACCAGCCTTTGGCTCGGGTGCATTGGCATGCAGACTCACCCATGGCTGCTCACCAGACAATGGCACTGGCTCCATGACCGTGCCCCATTTGGCAGCGGCGGGCGATACCTCAGCAGAGAGACCCTCCAGATTACCCCATGCTATCTTGGTCGATTCCATTTCATTGTAGTAGTCATTACCGAGCTGAAACAATGCGAGTTCGTTAAAGGCGACATCTTCGAGCGCCTCCAGTTTAACTTTAAAATAGGAACGATTGATCGAGTTACTGCGCGGCAAGTAACTATCAATTTGTAGGCGCATCCGATCCTTGGCGGAACGTTCCGTCACGCGCACATGCGACATGTTGGGACCGATCATCGCATATTCGCGAACGCTGCCCTGCCAAGTGATCAACTTACCCTGATCATCGACGATCTTGCCGATGTCGCCGCCGCCGACGTTTGAAGTCCAATCATACGGTAAACCGTTGCGGCCAATCACCTCGAACGGTCGCACATCGGTAATAAAAGCGCGACGCATGGTGCGACCGGCTTGAATACAAACACTCTCGCCCCAAGAGCCCAAAGCCATCTCTGTCCAAAATCCATTATAGCCCCAGCCGACTAGACTGAGTTGCGCGGCGGACGATGCGGGCACCCCCTGCCACTGCGCATGCGCAACAATATACTCAAAATCGACATTCGCGTTTGGAGCCAAGGTCAGGCGTGCGGTGATGTTGAACCACATGCCATAGTAAGGATACGGACGAAAGTCATGCCAGTTCTTACTATTCTGGAGCGGCAACCCTGTCTGTTTGCCCTTTGCATCGAGCAGCATTGGCACATAGCCAGTGGCTGGATGATAGTTGTGCACGAATCGTAGACAGATATCACGCGGCGCATCCGTGGTGTTTGCCAGTTTTAAATCATAATGCGAGATGCGATCCAATAGGTCTGAGTTATATGCGGCCACATCTTTATTTGGCCAGTCCAGCTCCGGAAGGAGCACTTGCCAGGCATCATGCACAGCCGAGTATTCAATTTTAGGCTGCCCTAAAGCGAATGTATCTGTAGCCACTGCGGAGATTTGTACTGACTGATTATCGACAACAATCGGACGAATCGACTCATCTGAAAAGTCCAGTCCGAGATGTACGCGCGTGCCAGTGGCCTTAGCGAATTCGGCGGTCTTCAGTGGCTTAGACTGCAGCCCGACTTGGAGCTCTAGGGCTGCGCCATCCTCTGGTTCGACGCACCACTCAAACACGCAACGATCCCCCCATGCACGAATTTCTAGCCAAGCATTGGCTTCTAATTTCGCACCATCGGCAGCTAGCAGTTCTAAATCATAGATCACCACATGCTGAAACCAGTCACCACTTTCCACGATGTGAATCGGCGAATAACTGTAGTCATCCTCAAGAGGCGGAATCGGCCCAGCAACGGCATGGTAAACCTTGCCGTCCACCTTAGCACTCAACCCTAATTCACTCGAATTCCAGTTCTGCTTGATTGCCGAAAGGTCCAGCAACTCCGACACCACATCCAAAGACTTCGCAACAGTCAGTCGCTCCAATGTCATCTGGCGCGGGTCGAGTAACATACCCCACTGCTCACTGCGAAATGCCAACACCGCAGCGTCTTCACGAAACCCAGCCAAGTGCTTATCGATTGGATTAAACGCCTGCAACTGCGGCGGCCCTTTAACCCATGTGAGATGAATTGCATCGGCCTGCTGCGGCATTTGCCATTGCAGTGCATCCGCCTCAGTTTTTTGAGCGCATCCAACATGCAATACGCTCAATAAAGTGAGAACAGATCCAAGACGGAGACGATATTTACTTTGTGAAAATGACATACTAGTACCCTTAATGTGTTATCAGCTGATTACTGTTTAAAGCCCATTTGTATTCGGTAGGTTGATCGGCTTTCAAGGTAAGTTCGACCGTGAACCACTTCGACTGTGATGCGTCATCGCCCTCCGTGCCTGTGGCAGAAGACTGCCTTGGCAACTTCACCCGAATCGTTTGATCCCGCGCAGAGAGAAAGTTAACTTTCACTTCAAAGGGATCCAATCGCCACTCCATATCGACTTTAACACTCGCACGTGTGCGTATCCCGGTAATCTTACCCGAACTCAGTTGTTCAGGCACCGCCGGCAGCAGCTTGATCACGCCAGGTCGAGACTGCACCAGCATTTCATACACGGCTGAAGTCAGGCCCATATTCGCATCGATCTGGAAAGGCGTCGAATGCCCAAAGGACCAGCCCATCGTCATGCCGGAACCGCGATAATCATTGTGGTAGGTGAAAAAGTTTTTGCCCACACAAGTCTGCATCAGAGTTTCAAGGCACTCATAAGCCTGCGCTCCATCCCCCATACGCGCACGAATGTTTGCCATGTGTGCCAGTGACCAACCAGTCTGATCCTTCAAACCAACCGTGCCGCGTTTATCGACCGCATTTTGAAAGGCCTCAAACAGCATCGGTTCCGCTTCTCTGGTAATTTCAAAGCCAGGAAAAACTGGATAGATATGCGACAAGTGACGGTGCTCGTAATTATCCGAGAACCGGTGATCGAGCCATTCGCGAACCGCCCCATCTTCATTCACCTCATACGCTGGCAAGCCTTCGAGCATACACTCCCACTGCTCGTGGCATTCACCATATAAATCAAACTCACGTGAGCTGCGAAGCAAATTCCCCAGCAACTCGCGAGCCACGGCCACATCCATCGTCGCATTCACCGTCAAGCGCGGATGCATCGAGCTCGACGACTCGATCTCGCAAAACTCCTTCGGCCAATTTTCTGGTGAAGTCGATGGCGAAATCACGACCTTGCCCGCTGCATCATAACTAAAGTAGTCTTCGTAGAATAGCGCCACTTCGCGCATGAACGGCAAGAGGTGATCCCGCAGAAATACTTTATCGTTGGTAAATAGGTAGTAGTCGTAAAAGAGCTGACAGAGCCAACCAGCTCCCGAAATCCAATTCACGATCCATGAGCCAGCGTGGGTAGAAAGTCCTGTTTCTGGTGAGGTCAACGCCGGAATAAACATGCCGCGGCAGCCGAATAACTTGCGCGCATTTTCACGGTATTCCTCTAGATGTGACTCGTAGAAATTAAACACGCCGAGTACTTTCTCGCTCATGCCACCGGGCAAGGCCTGCCAATAATTCATCAACAGATTCTCGTTGATCATGAAGAAACAATCCCAAGGCGGCGCATAATCACCATTCCAAATGCCCTGCAAGTTCGACGGCACTGAACTGTGGTTCGAGCTGCCCACTAGCAGATAACGCCCATAGGCCGTCATCTTTTGAAGCATCGCCACCGGCATGCTGCCGTTGTAGGATTTCTCCAACAGAATTTCGTTGGTCGTATGGTTATCCGCACAATCCAAAAATTCAACATGGCAGGCATCGAACTGTAAGCGGTGCTTGGCTTCGTGGCGCTGCAACAGAGCCGAATAATCAGACTCAAGCAAGCGCAGCTCGTCTTTCAAGCGGTCCACCGCAGTCTCGCTCGGCTCGTAAACAAAAACCTTAGCGATCAGCAGCAGGCGCTCCGCATTGCGAACGATCAGGCCGGCGCCCGACTCGTTCGGCTCAACGCTGGCTCCATCTGAAGTCATCACGCGAGCCACGACACCATATTGCGCACCCTTATAATTCGGATCAGTGTAGCGGCCGATACCGATCAACCACTCACCATCCGCACTAGCGGTAAAATCGATCGGCGGTTGGAAGCGTTGGCCCTCCTTGTAGATCGCGTCGATCAAGTCATGTAGCTCCAAGTTGACCACCCACTCTTGCTCAGAAAAATTACTGCCGAGTTGCTCCACCACGATGCAATCATCCGCACGCGACACGAAACTACGGCGCAATTGCGGCACATCCTCCCACTCCCAGCGTGTCAAGGTCTCGCCCGCAGCCATATCGAGATAGCGGCGGTAATTTTTAAAGCGCCATTCCGAGGTGCTGCGTAGGCAGAGATCCGCCGCTGGATGGTAGACCGCACACTTACCTTCCTGGCCGGTCGATTTCAACGCATCATGATACAGTTCATTGGCGGCGAGGAAATCGCCTTGCGCGATCAATCGACGACTTTCTTGTAATAATTCGGACAGATCCGGTAACTCCGGCACCACGCCCTCATACCACAAGCGTTCGTGGTTGATCAAAATACGCTCTTCGCAAATGCGCCCATAAGGCATCGCACCCAAGCTACCATTCCCGAGCGGAAAGCCATCACGCCACCAACCCGCAGGCTGAGACATTTCCAATAGTGACTGCCGTTGCGGCCACTCGTTTAAATATTTCTTTAAGTCCATTTATATAAAATTCGCCGTCAACGATACGCCTTAGTTAAGACTGAGCCTATTTTTGCTCCGCGTCTAATTGTTCAATTTCTTCAAGAAAGTCCGGCTGATCAACGTCGTCCGCGCAATCTTGACGAATCCGACGAATCGTCCAAACAGTGCCAAGCACAGCGACCAGCATGAGTCCAAGACCCAGATCCCGAGGGCCGAGGAGTAATTTACCCACACCGACTAACGCAGAAAGTACTGTGACTAAGCCAATCGCCCAAGAGCACAGAGTCCGGCCAATCGGCTCTTCCTCGACATAAACGACAGTCATTTGACTGATCACAGGCTTCCAACCAAAAGCAAACGGACGCGCCCGCGCCGCAAAAGCTTTCAAGTGATCCATATCCTCCGCTTTAGTCAAAAGAGACCCCACAATACAAGCAATTCCCGAAGCGAGAACCATGATCAGCATACGAGCACCGACTAAGTCGGGATCATTACTCAGGTGATGTAAGACTTCGCCCGTAACAGGGTCAGCCAAGCCGGTCCCAAACAGTGAGTCTGTCCACGCATTGTCGAACGCATTCACTATAATTAATAAAATGGTCATCACCCAACTCACAGCCAAGGCACATAATTCACCCTTACCAGTCGTGCGCCACCAGAGCCAACGCAATACACCTGGAACCACACCAGAGGAGCCAAGTACAAATGCCAACGTTAAGAGCACTTGCATGCTCTCAGCCCAAATCGAAATGACTGCGCCAGCAAACGCCATGAACACAGTCGCAACACGTGCGATGGTTACGTAGTTCTTCTCGGTCGCATTGGGATTCATAAACCTGCGATAAATATCATTCACCAAATACGATGAGCCCCAATTGAAGAGTGTGCTAATCGTCGAAATAAAGGCCGCCAACAGCGCTGCGACCAGCAAGCCCTTGAGGCCGACAGGCATGATCATCACAATCATTCTTGGATATGCAGCACTCTGATCTGCAACGCCTCCTAAATCAGGAATCAAAATCATCGAGCACAATGCCACCAATATCCACGGCCATGCCATCAATGCATAGTAGACGACAGTGTGCAGCAGTTGCGCAAACGCCGCGTTCTTCGCATCCTTACTAGCCAGCAAGCGCTGCGCTTGATACGCGCCACAAAGACCGACGCCGATCCACAGAAATCCAAAATAACCGATCGCATTCCAAACGGACATTTCTCCGACTCCAGAGCCGATTCTTGGAGCAATGCTGAGCTCAGTGCCCCCCCAATCTGGCAAGGCCCGAACTTTCTCTACCATCATATCTAAACCGCCCACGGCTTTGACCGAAAGCACCGCCAGCAATATCGTGCCAACGGTGGCCAAAATGAACTGGATGAAATCCGTATAGACCACCCCGAATAGACCCGACAGGCCACACATCAAAAGCGCAACGGCCACGACCGCGACCGTCACCATGACCTGAGACTCAGGGGGAAGCCCCACTGCCTCACGGCCGATCGTCTCCATCGCCTTGATCACCCATGCTGAAATAAGCGGGCAAATAATGATCGCACCCCAGGCACCCGACCAACCACGCAAAGCCTTCGCCGGTGTACCACCATAGCGGGCTTCCATAAATTCAATATCAGTCACAAACGCCATACGACGCCACTTGCGCCCGAAATAGACGAACGCGAGCACTGAACCAATCAATGGTGCCCAAAACTGCCAAATATAGTGTATCCCGTGGCTGCGCACCAAAGCACTCACCCACAGCGGCGTATCAGCAGCGAAGCTTGTCGCAATCATCGACGTGCCGCCAATATACCACGGCAACGAACGACCTGAGACAAAGAACGAGTCCATGTCCTCGCCCCCCTTCTTGGTAAAATAAAGACCGACGCCGATCAGCGAGAGCATGATTACGGCGATTACGAGGTAATCAAGGAATTCGAGTGAATGCATAAGGGATTATAGATGAGAATTAATAGTCAGCTTGATCAAATCAGTCCGAAAACTTTCAGACGTTCGTGTATCAAGCATGTAGCCTACTGGCTTATCTAGAAGGCCAGCGCCGCGCTGAGCAAAAACATAGATTTCAGGTGGGATAATCGCTCAGAGTTAATATTAACTTATAGCGAGTCAAGACGACATTATCGCGCAAACAAAAACGAGTGTCATTATATTTAAAGGGTCTGTTAGCCCAGGCGCGTGTCGATTCAGCTCCATTTTATTCCTTAAATGTAGCCGCGTCGCTCTGCCGACGCGCTGAACAGTCCTAAGAAAAGTGGACATGAGGTTCTCGTACAGGGAGGATATAAGATCGCACGACGACGATACACTACGAAATTCAAAAAATAAGCCGCTCGAATGATAATAATCGATGGCACTGCCGTTCAGAAAGTGACCGCTAAATTACGCGTGGACAGTCAAATGCATTATTGCTGGAAGCAGGAACGCCTGGGCGAATGGGAGCCCCAAACGAGCCCCGGCGCGCCTAGCGCATGGCAATGCCGGAGCATTGCCCTCCAAGTAACTCGGGATCTGCATATGTCTAAGCATGAAAATGACGATGAATCTTTTTGTTGGAGGGCCAGGCTCCGTTTTCTTGATTAGAAAACATGACCGTACCCGCGCCCCGACTGTGTGAGAGCACGGCTGGCACCTGCACCGACTTCGGCAGGCGCTTACAGTTCGGATTATAATACGGATAGCTGGCTTTCATTTCCGTAAGAATTTCGATCAAGCTGGCATTCATCGCCGCGGTTTTCTCAGGCATGGCTGTGGCCAGATCTTTCGCTACCTCAATATCCTCTCGGTTCTGTAGGCCGTCTTCAGAATCATACAAACGGTAGAGCTCCAGCTCGAGTTTGGCATTATAATTGCGGACTAATTTATAGTCGCCGATGCGGATGGTACTGTCCTGAGCCGCGCGGTTCGGGAAGTGCCAGACCATCGTATCACGCACCGCGCCGTCCGCGGTGCGAATCAAAGAGGCATCCGTCGGGTCCTTCAACAGTAGCGAAGAGATATCCAGCCCCAACCCCGTCGGATCGGCTCAATTCCCCGGTAGGGAGATTGGCAACAAACGATTTTGCTCACGGCCATAACCGGTAATGTCAATACTGTCGTCATCCACTTTGATCACCGCGTACGAGGTCGTTTCGGTATCAACCATGCCCTTCAGTGTCACATAGTGAATCCCTGCTTTCATTCCATAGTTACCATGGTGATTGTGGCCGTTAATATAGGCTTTCACACAGGGGTAGCACTCGAGTAGGGCAATGACTTCTTTAGCATTCCACAGGTTGTGATTATTTTCGGGGTAAATGGGGAAATGACAAAAAAGGATGACTGGTTCATTATCCCTCTGCGCCTTCTCAAGCACCGTTTTTAACCAGGCAAGCTGCTGTGCACCAATCGCACCATTCCACTTGGGTGACTTGATTTGGTTATTTTCATAATAGTCCGCTGCCGCTTGCACCTCCGCACTCCCCTTTGCATAGGCGTGAAAACTGACGTCATTCCCATCCAGAATCACATAGCGCCACCCTCCCTCTTCAAAGTCGTAATACTTCGAGGGCATGCCCAACTTAGCCGGCACATCTTTTTTCAGGTGGTCGGCGACCGAGAAGTCGTGATTCCCTAAGACGTGAACCTTCGGCGCTTTAAGCTTCGCAAAAATGGGATTCACCACATCAAAGCTCGCGAAATCGCGATCAATAAAATCTCCCAAGTGCGTCACAAAGGCCAAGTCCATGGTGTTGAAATCAGCGACACAATCTGCGAGTTTTCCTTTGGATAAGGCATAACGTCGGAGGCCTGTGCTTTTAACGTCACAATACTGACAGTCGGCAATCGCACCGAAGGTATAGTCGGCAGTCGTATCATAAGAATCCACCGCGCTAAACATCGACATCGGCAGCATCGCAAGCAGAGCGATTTGAATTCGTTTAATTAAGCAACTCTTCTCAAGCATTAAGCGCGTTAAGTACATCACTTAAAAATACGATGGTTAATATTGAAGAGCAACTCAGATGTGCCGGCGGTGAGGCCCAAGGATTCAAATAATTCCTGTGGGGCATGGTAGCGCAGGCGCTCTATGACCGTCTCAAAAATAAACCGGAATCTAGATTCCCAATCAAAACAGTCCAAAATCTTACGAGGATAAAAAAGGTCAGTCCAATGGTATGATCCGAGGACATAGGTAACAAATCTTCTAAGGACATCGGTAACACTTCAAGTTGGCAATTATGCCATGGAAGAAAACCGAACCGATGACCGAAAAAGAACATTTTGTAACCTTAGCACAGACAGGCCGCTTCACCGTGGGAGAGTTGTGCTCTGATTTTGGAATCAGTCGTAAGACTGGTCACAAGTATTTAAAGCGCTATCGATCCGAGGGGTTCGAGGGGCTGCATGATCGGAGTCGTCGACCAAAGAGTAGTCCGAATGCGACGGTAAAATCCGTAGAGGCATTGATCTTAAAGGAGCGCCGCAAACATCCGACCTGGGGGCCGAAGAAGATCCGAGATCTATTAATAAAGATTCACGGTATCGAACGTCCACCGCGTGAGAGCACCATTGCCTTAGTGCTGAGTCGCCACGGTTTAAGCCAAAAGCGTAAACGCAAGGTTGGTGTGCATCGCGTTCGCCCAGAACACTTGACTGAGCCTACGCGATCCAACGAAGTGTGGACAGTGGACTTCAAGGGTTGGTTCACTTTGAAGGACGGGCAACGTTGTGATCCGTTGACAGTGTGTGATCGTTACAGTCGGTATATTATCTGCTGCCACGGTTGCGCAAACCAGCAATTTAAAGGCACTCTACGCGTCTTTAAAAAGCTGATGCGTCACCATGGATTACCCGAAATCATACGTGTGGATAATGGCACACCCTTTGCCTCGGGTGCGCTTGGTGGCTTATCACAGCTAAGTGTCTGGTGGATTGAGCAAGGCATCCGAGTTGAGTTTATGACACCTGCCTCTCCTCAAGAGAACGGCTCTCATGAGCGTATGCATCGTGATCTTAAAGCGGAAGCAACGAAGCCGCCATCCAAGAACTTACCGGCCCAGAAGAAGCGCCTTGAGCGTTGGCGCTATGAGTATAATCACGATCGTCCTCATGAGAGTCTGGACATGCTTCGACCTGCTGAAATTTACCGCAAGAGCGCCAAGCGCCTTAGCGAGAAATACAAGATACGCTATCCTCAAAGCTACAAAGTTGTGCGCGCGAGTGGCTCAGGACACATCTCTCATAAAGGCTCAAACTTCTACATGAGCGAGATCTATGCCGGCTGCCGAGTTGGCTTATTCCTGAATGATAAAGGGGTTACAGAGGTTCATTATTCAAATATGTATCTCGGAAATCTAGAGTTTAACTGCACTGATCCATACCGCCCGAACTGCTTGATTATTAAGCCAGATCAAACACCCAATGCTAGCCTGCCATCTGCGGCTAAAAGAAAATGAGCAACTCAATCACACTGATAGCTTCGCTTCGCTCCGACCTTGCTGCTTCGCAGCACCTCCTTCGGAGGGCGGTCTCCACGAAGCGAAGCTATCAGCTCATCAACCAAACCTTGACCCGCACTCCTAACCTAACAATAAACCTCAGATGTGTAACCTATGTCCTTAGATAAAGTGTTACCTATGTCCCTATCATTCC
>Ga0209092_10001842_pt1 | contig 20124 bp, 24 predicted proteins | sample FraStrMetagenome_FD_187446 | JGI IMG/M metagenome (GOLD analysis project Ga0209092, IMG submission 187446) | Marine eukaryotic phytoplankton communities from Arctic Ocean - Fram Strait ARC3M Metagenome (SPAdes) (version 2) | ecosystem: Environmental > Aquatic > Marine > Oceanic | place: Fram...
ATCCACGGGCTCAATCTGTATAGCTTCCGTTGCCGATATTGTTCCAGTCGCTGTAGACGAGGGGACAATCTGCCTAGCTACAGGTATAGCTATGCCATATGTCTTGTCTATTTCAAATAATGTATTTGCTGGAAAAGAATCGCTATCATATAGGGCAAAGATTCTAGTTCTCTTTTTTATGAGTCCAGTATTATTTACCTCTTCTTTTCTTAACGTGTAAGTGTCTGAATCAAAAGTTAAGTTGGTGCTGTTAATTGTACCAAACTCAAAGTCGCTTGCAGATAGCTCAATTTTTCTGACAAAATTTAAATCATCACTAGTAGTTTCAAGAGTAGTTAGTTGGTCAATCTTATAGACATATATATTAACTTCAAAGCCATCCTTGTTTTGAGTCTTGTCCGAAGTTAATTCGTGATTTCCAATTAGGGAATCAAGGGCAGTGGACACCTCCGCGGAAGTTAACTCCACGCATTCAACACTGACAATTTGTGAGTCAGAATCTCTTTCTACGGTTACGTTTAGTATACCAGACTGCCTGTATACTTCGGTTAGCTCCGCAAATGCCGTATTGTCCTTTATTGAAGATGTAGCTAAAATCTCTCCGCTATCTAAGGTAGTTGTTCCAACGCTGTTAGAATTGGTTGTGCCAGAAACAGCACGATAAACTTTAGTTATTTCTTTTAAACCACTTTCCGAAAAAGTGACAGTGGGGTCAGTTGTTTCAACAAATGTTTCGGTGAGAGTTTCGTAGGTTTTAACAAGAATAGGATTCTCCGCGTTAGAAAGAGCGTTGAAACGACTATCAACTTCTACCTCTATTAGTCGGCAGTTCGTATAACCCTGTCCAGCTATTTGTTCATCGGCTGTATCTTGAGCACCAAAGTCTCCCATGAGGGATCCCAAGCTTGAGTTATCTACATCTTCCCTAGTAAACTTTTGAAAACGACGAATTACCCTAATGCGACCATTAGGTAGTTTTGTAATTTCTGGTATTTCACCTTTTTGATGTATGTTTCCGTTTCCTAAACTCATTTATTTTTCTCCCTAATGCTTTGAAATCTATTTGGTTTACCCTAGGGCATTACTTGCATTTTCCTTTTTTGACACGCTTAGTCATTGTTTTCTTTTTAACTGGTCGACCTACTTGACTTCCGTATGTTCCTTTTCCTTTTGGCATAATTACTTCCCTTTCTTTTTCTTTTTCGGAAAGCCAGCCTTCATGTTTTTGTAAGCCTTATCTGAGATTGTAGACTTAGATTTTGAACGACTTTTTCCTGCTTTCTTACGCTTGTTTATGTTTTCATATAGACTCATACTTATTTTATTTGGGATGAACCAAAGTAGAATCCTACGATAGCTAAGGCAGTTTGCCTAATTTCTGGTAAAATAACAAAGCCCTGAATGGTGTCCCATTTGAGGGTCTTAAATAGCCCTAGAAAGCCGTTAGTCTCTCTAGCTACGCTTACCCCTACGTCAGTCCACGCAAAGACAAAGGGGGCTATTACAATGGCAAAGACGGTTGATACTACAAGGAACCTACGAACTAAAACACCGCCATCGCGTTTAGCCGCGGCATCCGCTGAGTCATCTGCTTCTTGCTGATAGGTAATCATGCGCTCAAATTGACGAGCCTGACTTTCCATCTGCGTACCAATGAGCTTCATTACAAAGCCACTGATTCCTCCTCCGAGCATTGCTAATAGTTCTGGTGTCATTATTTTTTTAGGAGTTCTTGGATTACTTTAACCGCAGAAGCAGTCATATAGATAAAGGTTGCAAGACCCACGCAGAAACCAAGTAGTTCGTTAATTGGGGCTAATTCAATGGTAGCGATAAAGCCTCCTGTTCCGATTGTTGATCTGTATATAATATCATTCATTTAAATATGTTTGTTAGATGCTTACTGCTTCCGTGGAAAATTTAACCCAACCAGTTCCCGCTTGGAATCCCTGAAATTCATTATGGTCACTGTTGTAAATAATCATTCCGTTTTGAGCAACAGGTGTGCTTGATGAAGTGGGTCTCGTTACATCCGAATAGTGCCCTAATCTAATAGATTCATTAAAGAAAGATCTACCAATAACTCTTAACGCTTCATCTATTTCATCAGTAGAATTGTTTTTACCCGCCACAATTTCCAATGTAACAGGATTGGTAGAACTGGGGTTTTTGTTAATTCCAATTCTTGAACCAGTATATCCATTAAACTTCTGGATTACCATTAAGTTAGTAGGATTAGCATCGAAATCCCTAAACCTATGCTCCATTGAATCATATACAATTGGTTGAGTAGTTGAACCCGTCGACCCTATAGCCTGTATTTCTTTAACGTGTAATTTGTTATTTGCTGTAACATCTTTAGCTATAACATTACCACCAGTTCCATCTCCACTTGTATCGCTTACTGTTATGTCTCCATTGTTAACTATTACGTTATTCGCGCACGTAGTTGTTCCATCAATTGTAAGATCATCATCTATTTGTAAATCTCCATCAACTTTAGCGTTAACCATTGTCACCAATGGACTAGCAGTGCTGGCATTTACATTAAAGACGGTTGTACTGGCGGCATCTACAGTTTCAACTTTTATAGCATTTGGATTGATGCTTCCTAGGGTAAGTTTAGCATTGTTTTCACCAAATCCTAAAAAGGTAGTAGCACCCTGAAGCGAATACCCATCACTAATATACGCATTTCCATTTATATCTAGCACGCCACTTGGATTTGTAATGCCCCCTCCTATGCCAACAGGTCCCTCCAATAAAGAATTACCTGTAACCTTTGCATTCTTTATGGTTACCAATTTATTAGTACTGGGGTCTACTTCAAGAATTGTATCGTAAAAACTACCAGCATAATTAGCGTTTACCTTGAAAGCACCATCAACTCTAGTTGTTCCAACTACACGAAGCTTTGTTGTGCTATCTGCAGTTCCACCCACTCCAAGTCTTGTGGTTGGGTTAAAAATTAGTTCCTCCTTATCAATGAAATTAAAAATCTCAGTTCCATCATTGGAGTGTAGCGTATGATCTTGTAAATTCAGGACTTCGTGGACATCGTGATACAATGTATCTGCTTTAACAATTCCAGTAAATGTGGGTGCATTTCTTGATGCTTTACCAGCTATATTAGTGTTGGCAGTTGCAATGTTTGCTACGTTCATCGCAACAGAGTAAGCAGTCGTTGATATGTTCGTTGCGTTAGTTGTTATATTAGCAGTGTTAGCTAGGATTGCGCTAGAGTTAGTAGATGCGTTTGCAGTATTGGTAGCAATGTTGCCAGTATTAGTAGCTATATTAGAAGTATTAGCGGCAATGGCACTTGTATTTGTAGCTATGTCGGCTTCATTCGCACCAATATCATTAGTGTTGCTTAATATATCAGTAGAATTGCCTGCTATATCATCAGCGTTAGATGATATATTAGCGGTGTTGGCAGTGATAGCAGTTGCGTTTGAATTAACTGCTGTAGCTAAGCTAGCTATGCCAGCAATGTTAGTAGTTATATTAGCAGTGTTCGTTGTGATTGAACTCGATAAAGTTGAAACGGAAGTTTCGTTAACTGCAACCTTAGCTAGTGTTGCTTGAGTTGCTGAATCAAGCGCAACTGTAATGCTTCCAGATGTTGTTACTGGACCCCCGCTGGGAGTAATTCCCGTTCCGCCCGTTATATTGACCGAAGAGACTGTTCCCTGAGAACTTGTTCCAGTATTCACCCAAGAAGTTGTGTCCGAATCCCACAACCAAAAAGTGTCAGTCGCCCCAACAATAGCAAACCATCCATTTTGACCAGTAGAATAGGCTGTGGTCAATGCTGATTCTGTTGCAAAAAATCCTTTATTATTTGGTGAAGTTACCGCATCAACATAGGCAGTTGTAGCAATTTTTGTAGAATCATCATTTGCATTTTGAGTTGGTGCAGTTGGATTGCCAGTCAATGCAGGCGATGCAAGATCTGCTTTTATGTTATACAAATCACTTATATTAGACTCGTTCTCTATTGACAATTCACCGTTGTTACCTATCGCACTTACTTGGGCTGGGGTAATACCTACCTTTAATGTATTAGCGGCAATGGCACTTGTTTGTCCAGAAGTGATTCCAGTCTTTAATGTATTGGCGGCAATCGCATTTACTTGTGCGGTTGTAATTCCAGTCTTTAATGTATTGGCGGCAATGGCACTTGCTTGTGCTGAAGTAATTCCATCCTTGAGCGTATTAGCGGCAATCGCATCTGCTTGTGCTGGAGTAATTCCAACTCTTCCAGTGTTAGTTACAATGGCACTTGCTTGCTCGGGAGTAATTCCAACCTTAGCTGTATTAATAGCTATGTCTGCTGTATTAGTAGCTATGTCGGCTTTGTTAATGGCTACTTGACCACTATTGTTTAAACCCAAAAATGAAGCCGCCTCTTCCTTGGTGGATTTTTTTAGAAATGTATCAATGTCCGAGGATACTTTAATATTTGACATAGCTAATTACTTATGGGGTTGGGGTTACGTTCTGAGATACCACAACGGTAGTATCACCAACGGACATACCTAGTGCTAGTGACATTTGCATGGGGCTAAGCTTTGTATGCTTCGATTGAGCCAGCGGATACCGTAATGGACGTAAAGTTGCCATAGCTAGTGTATCCAGCGGGTAAAGTTCCAGTTAGACCAGCTGCAGTGCCAGTCTTATTTGAGCAGGTAAAAGCATCCAGAGTTGCTCCTCTTGGACCAGCAACGATAATTGCAAATTTACCAAGAAACTCTGTGCCTGTGCCTGAAGTATCAGTAGCAATTACACTACCACGTTTGCCTAGACTTTGTTCTGTGAATGCGGGTGTTGACATAATTATATGATTAGTTGGTTATAGTTAGTGAGTATATTTTTTGCAATATACGAGTTGAAAATTCCTTGGTCATCGATCTTAGCTAGCTCATCTTCTAGGATAGAATTAACTAGACTCATTGAAATCGTAAAGTTGTTTTCGTCTGAGTTTTGATTAACACTTCTTTGCCAAGTGTAAGCCGCTAAGTGAGCCATGTAGGGCATAAGCTCCGCGGGTACTGTTGTGTTGCCGCCTTGTTGTGGTCCTATGTCCACATCTAAATTCTTCTTGTATACAACAAAAACACTTGCGTCGTCCTCGCTGGAATCTGGTTGAATATAAAATCCAGTATTATCTGGGTCTTCATAGAGATCTGAGCTTGCCCTTCCAGCTAATCCAGTTAGCATTGCACCGTTATTTTTTGAAACAAATTTGTAATCTACACCTCTTTTTTTGTGTGGATCATCTTTTAAAATTTTTAAAAAAGTATCAATTGTGTCTAGTCCAGTTTGGCTTCTAGGAACAATGTTTTTATTTGATACAGTTCTTTCTTCGCCAACAACTAAATATCGTTCCCAATAGTTAGTAGCCATGTAGGCTTTTTTAGCCGCATAATTCCAAAGCGAGGTGAGTCTTTTATAGCTAGCCGAAGTGGTAGTATATTCTCTTCCAATTAAAGCAAAGGTTAAATCCCTTAGCTCCTGCAATGTTGAATTTTTTAGTGACATTATAGTTTGTTTGCCGCCATTCCGTTGGGGGCTAATACTTTATTGTTTAGATACTTCATAAACTCATCATCATTAGAAAAGCCCACTCCATACTTTTTATTCATAGCGTAGTATTCGTTCATCGGCACGCTACCGATGTGTTTGCCAAAAATAGGGTGATCTTTACCCTTGAAAATGTTTGCGGATTTCCGAGCTAAATTAACCCGTTGCTCTTGAGCTTTGTGGCTAAATATTTCTTCGGCTTTCGCGTTAAGAATCTTAAATTGATTCTCGAAGAGTTCGTCTTCTGATGGTAGTATTGACATAACAAAAAGGGATGGGGGGATTAGACCCCCCAAGCCCAGAATTGTCAACAGTTAGACAGTCTTGAAGTCCGAGATCTTACCGAGACCATTAGGACCCTTGCAAAGAAGAGTTCCCATTGCGTCGATGTAACCACGAGGACCGCCACCTTGGTCTTCCAACATTGTGGAACCCATGCTCATTGCTTCTGCGTATCCAAGTAGGCTTGGGTCGAGAAGATATGCACGCTTAGCACCGAGGCACTTTGGATTGCCAGAGATGATCTTTACAATGCCATAAGGACCTTGGAAGATTTCAACATTGTAGTTGACCTCTGTGCCATCACCTTGATTGAAGACCGTAGCGTTGTTTGCGGGCTGGACGCGAGTGAAGCCATCAATGACAGCGTTACGAACGGATGTGCCAGCAACAAGAACGTGATCGCCTTGCTCACCAGTTTGCTCGAAAATGCTTGTAAGCATATCGTTGAAACGGGCTTCAGTTAGTTCTAGGTCAGAATCACCAGCTTCATCACCAATAATGGATGCAGATGGAGTCTTGAAGTCAGCAGGAACAGCGGCTACAGCGTCAGCTGTTGGGCTGTTGTTGATCCATTGACCTAGTCCGCGGAACTCATTTGCAATAGTTCCGTTGCCGAGAACAGCAACATTATCCGAGCAAATTGACTTCTCGATGTCGCGAAGGACTTGAGAAGCGGCTTTTTCTTCGGCTTCTTGGATGCGGACTGGAGTAACGGAGTCCATGATTTCTTGCTTCTTGGATACGTTGAATGTATCGCGGAAGTGCTGAAGACGATTGCCCAAGCGAGCTAGTTTTCCGAACTGACCTTCAAACGTATTGCCAGTTGTGCCATCTACGTCTTGACCTTCAGCAACAGCGTTATCGGCTACTGCATCACGAAGACCATCAACGGTCCATTCAACCAAGTCCGCGGTTGCGGCTTGTTTAGGAAGCATACCGTAAACGGGAGCTTGACGAGGAGCAAGAACAGTAGTTAAGTCTAACAACTGCTCACGATTGCCTACATTAGAGCCGACATCGGCTGTGGGTAGACCTGTGTATGTATTATCAAATGCCATGATATTAATTTATTTGTGAGTTAATTTGTGTTATCTATTGATAACGAGAGTTAATTTGTAGTTGCCGTAATTGGCGAACCGCAATAAGATTTCCTTTTTGAGCCGCTTCTTTCAGTTTCTTGACTTGATTGGATTCCGTTGTTTGCCGTGAGTTGCTAGCTGAGCTACCACTTACTGCATTCTGAGGAACTTTTTTAGGAATAATAATTTTCTTTTTCCTAGTTGTTTTTGGTTTTACCATACTACTAGCCGCGTGTGCTAGTTGGTATTTTAAACGAGCCATTAACGCTGGAGCAACTTTAGAAACGATAGCTAAGTCCTCGGACTGTATCATCTTTAAATACTCAGCGTAGGTGTCGGAGGAATCATCATTTAACCAAGAAAATTCTTCCTTGGATTTTAATTCTAATTCCCCTGCTTCCTTTTGGGCAACTTCTAGTTTCTTTAAATACTTTCTTTGCTTAGGCAATTCATCGTATTTGTCTTGAAGACCAGAAATGTAGGTAACTACGTCAGAACGGCTATAATCTTTGCCGTCGTGCTCAAAGTTATCTTCATCACTAGCTAGCCAGTTTTGATAATATCGAATATGATTTTTGGTTTCCTTTTCAATTTCATCTAGCTTGTCATTACTTGTTATTGATGCTAGTCCGTTAGAAGGAATTATAATATTTTCGATTCCACTACTTAAAGCGGCATCCTTGCTTTCTAGTTGTCCCTTTAGCTCTTTGATCTGACTAGTGAGTTCTCCGATCCTCTTACCACTTCCGCTACCCATTTTTTTGGCTAGCTCGCCCAGTTTTTCTGGGGGCAATATTTCCATTGCTTGTATAGCAATTTCGGATCTAGAGTCATCGTCTAGTTCATCCCAATCAATCTGTGAAAGAACGCCTTCGCTTTCCTTTGCCTCTTCAATAGTTTCCTCAACTTCCGTTTCTTCGGTTTCTTCCACTTCAGATGCCTCTTCTGTGGGTTGCTCCTCTTTAACTTCTTTTGATTCCTCTACCACTTCTGGCGTAGGAGTTAGCTTTTCCACTCTTGCTTGACGAATTTCGTCTAGCGTTTGCGGTTTGGCTTGTTCGACTGTCGATACTTCTTCTTGAAGGGCTGTATCGTTACCCTTAATTGCGGTTTCATCCATAATACTGTTCTGCATTTTTACGCCAAGCAGTAGGGCGAGTTAGTATTATAACACTTGGATATTATATGTTAAAAATTATATCCGTATTTTTTTGCTATTTTTTTCCAACTGTCAGGAGTAGTCCTTTGGTTGGGGCTTTCAACCCTTGGTCTTGGTGTAGGTTTAGGTGTTGGTGTTGAAACTGGTGGAGTAACTCGTGCGGATGGTTTAGCTGGTGTAACCTTTTGCATAGAATCCACCGATTGCTGTAGTTTATTTAATTCCCTTCGGACATTTTTACTATCTCCTTTGCCGACATAATAAGCCGCGCCCCCTACAATGGCAGGAGTGATTGATCCTTTTATTCCTTTGCCTGCAAGCCTAGCGGAACCTGTAACTGCTCCCTTGACCGCTTTTTTGGCGTTTCTACCTAGGTCTTTTCGGAATTGTTTTCTGCCAACGTCATAAGCTTCTTTGGCTTCTCTTCCGCCTCGAGGACCTTGAACTGGACCTTGTGGCTTACCCCTTGCATTAATGGCGGATTGTTCAGCACGAGTTGGAGGACCTTGAACTGGGCGTTGAGTCACGTTTGCATTTCTTGCTTTGTTTTTATAGAAATCTTGAGCTCCCTTTAGGTCACCCTTTTTTCCACCCATAACAATTACATTGCCTTTGCTGTCTTTTCCGTATGCACCACCAGAAACGCCCTTGGGCTTAGTTGGTTTCTTAGCGGGTGTTTTAACGGGAGCCTTCTTAGCGGGTGTTTTAACGGGAGCCTTCTTAGCTACCTTCTTGACAGGTGTCTTAGCAGGAGCCTTTTTAACTGCCTTCTTTACGGGAACTTTTTTTACTGCTTTTTTTACTGGTGTCTTAACCGCTTTTTTGGCGGGAGTCTTTACTGGCTTTGCTCCAGCTTTAGAAATTTTAGTAATCTTTACATTGGGTGGCAAGACCCGATCATTCTTAAAACCCGCCTTAGATGCTTCCTTGGGTGTTTGTTTAACCGTGGATACTTTTTGTAAAGGGGGCTTGGGGCTAGTTGCAAGCTTGGGTGGGGGCGTTGCTTTTTTCTTAGCTAATGCGTTTAGCTCAGCTTTATTGTTAGCCTTATTAATGTCATTTTGCTTCTTTGTATTATAAGTCCTTTTGGGAGTAGTAGGCTTAGGAGCCCCAGTAGGCTTAACATTTTTAGTGTTTTTACCAGCTTTAATAACTCCGTCTAGTATTGTTTTAACTGCTTTTTTTCTTACACTCATTGGATTATTTCTTGTAGATTGTTTTCATGGTTTCCACCTTGCCCTTAGCTGGTTGGATTTTTGGAATTTGACCTAGCTTGTTGGGGATGGTTCCCATGGAACCCATTGACTGAACGCCACCCTTGGATACTTGACCAGCACCACCGAGCATACCTTGCGTTGTTTTTTGATTTGCGCCCCCCGCAAGAAGACGGATTCCTTTTTGAAGTATTGATTTTCGTAATGACATTAGTATTTTCCTCGTTTAGATTTTGGTGATGATTTTTTGCTTCCGCCTTTACCAGCCCAGAGCTTAGTGCAAGCTAAATGTTTTGCCGTTCCCCATTTTGCAGATGAGCATTTGTGCCTAGCTTTAAAGTTCTTTCGTGCGGCTGGTGAATAGTTGTGACCGTATCCTGTTGCTCCAGCGTGAACTAGCTTTTTTTTGCCAGCTTTGCAGTAGAGTTTCATTATCTTTTTGCCAGAACGAGAACTCTTTCGAGTCTCTCCGCAACTCATACTGGATTTAGTGCTAGCCATCTTTCTGGGGTGTTAGAATTTTTAGTAAATAATCGTCTTCTATCATACCACCAATTATTTTAGCATCCGCACGTTCACCTGAGTCTAAACCTTGTTCTAGGGCTTGAAACTTTGTTTCTCGGCAATCCTCTATAAAGCTTAAAATAAACTGATACTGATCGAGTTTAGAGAGATATTTTACGGCTTCAACTAGGTTGTCTACTGGTTTTACGTTATTCGACATTTTATTCCTCCATACCTTGAGTATTTACTGAGCCCATTTGTGCGGGAGCAGTTCCAAGTTTTCCAATTTCTGCATTCTGTTGTTGAACAACTTGTTGCTGATATTGAGCCGCATAATTTTGTATATTAGTAGCAAAGCTAGGATCACTCTGGATCCTTGCCTGTATGCCTTCTTGTGAAGTGTATTCCTGTATAACTTGCATAGCTATATCACCACCATTGGGTCTAGCACCAACAGGGATACCCGCAAAAATCTTAGTAAGATCATCAGTAATGTTTTTAACCATTTCTTCCTGACCCTGACCTTCGGGCTGAATAATCATGTCAGCAATACTTGGGTCAATTGCATTAACAGCTAGTTGCTCAGCCGCTTGTAGGTTAAATGTATTGCTTGGGGATGTTCTAGCTAATTGTAGAATAGCATCTATCTTTGCTTTCATTACATCTGGGTCTTGGTTTTGAACATCAAAAGAAATGCATATATCTATTTCTTCGTCCTCTGGGGACTTGTAGATAACCATTTCATTTGGGTATCCAGTAACCCGAAAGAATTTTTCATCTGGTCCAAATACCAAGAATGCCTTGTAGGCTTTCTTTAATATGCTAGAGCAGTGTGTTAAAAACTTGTCAATAAAAAACTGCTGGCGTTGGGAGGACAACTCATTGGATGAATTTAATCCAACTAAATCCATGGCTTCCTGCTGAACGTATTTTTCTAGCTGGCTAGCTATGCCCGATGTATTCGGAACATTCATGTATTCAAACTTGTCGTTTGCCCTTACGCCAATCCAAGCACCAGCACCCATTTGAGCTGGGGCGCGACCCACGGGGTGAAGCAGTGGAGGAGCAACAGCTAAAGCCATTTGATCGCTCCATCCGTCACGAAGTGTCTTCATTGCTTTTTGTGGACCACGAAGAAGATCACCGAATGTATTTACATCGTATAATCTTTTACCAGCGTTGCTAATCCTGCTAAACACGAAGGGGTATTCGTCATACCCAGAAAGTAGCTCGTTGCTCAAGTACCCATCAGTTAACCTTGGATTCCATATAGTTACATAAATGCCCTCGGAGTTGCTCTTGGGGTCAATTAATCTTCGGTATGTATATACAACTTCAATAAGATCCTTGGAATCAACCATTCCGTTCATTCCATACGTAGAACCCCCTCGGGCTTGTGATGATCTAAGAGTTGAAAAGCTAGTCTGGCTTAAACCAGAGGAATCAGATCCCCTGTGTTCCTCTATGAGTTCTCCCGCTACACCAGCGTCCCATCCTTTGGTTTCCACGCAGTTTTCAATTTCTTGTGGGGTAAGGAATGTTCGCATATGAACTCGGGGAGATCGTTGAAGATCCGTAACATAGCTAGGGATAACAATATCAATATCAGGAAATTTTGTTTCCACGAAGGGTCTTGAGACATCTTTTTTAGCTACAGGTATCTTAGCTATACCAAAATCCCTTAGTTCTTTTAGGGCTGATTTTGCTTTTGGAACATCTACGTAATCAAACATATCAGTCATCATTACGATAGTTTCTTCATCGCGATTTTCATCTGCAAGGAGATCATAGAGTTCTGGAGCAATTTCCTCAATTAACTCTAGGTTAAACTCTTCTTCGTGAGTTCTGGATTTCATCTCCCAGTCCACGTATGTAATAGCTATTCCTTTTTCTAAAAGGTTGTTGGCGGCTATTTCGCATTCGCGTTTAAAATCACGAATATAAGTTTTTTGCATATACTTCAAAAAAGAAGATATGATGCCAGCTTGTTTAACATCTGAGGACTCAATGGGATACGCTCGTATGTTACTACGGGATAGTGCGTTCATCATCATACCAACATAGGTTGATATGCATTGTTCAATTAAGCGAACCTCCGTGTCGGAAGCTCCCGCCCAAGGGAAAGCCTCATCTCCACTTTTGGTCAGCTGTGCATTCTTGCCTAGCCACTCCGCATTGCGGTTGTTATAGCTGTCCTGACATTGAGAAACATAAGCACTTAGATCTGTTACATCAGCATCGTAGTCGCGTTTTATTTCATTTATATCTGGCTCGGATGTTACGTAATATGCTTCTAGCTCTTTGTCGTCCATAAATCAGTAAATTATAACACAAGTTTATTTATTTAGTTAGTCTTATTTTGATGTTGTTTAAAAAAGTGGTATACCACTGGTAGTCCCTAGCAATCATATTTAAAAAATTGTCCAAAGGGATTTCTTCATATATTTCGTTGTTCGCCCTATACAATATCTCCCAATCAACAAATGCGCTGGAGTGTTTGCTTGCAAAGCGTTTAAAGTTTTTTTTGTCGATTGAGCTCTCTTTGTAATATGATTTCATGCCTATAGAACTTTTCATTACTTTTTTCAATTTCTTGTGCCTTAAAGATTAAGTTGGGTCTCATGGTGGATCTGTGAGTTGGGGGTATTGCTACAATTATTTTTTTTGGAGATTTTCCAAATAGTTTGCACTCCCAGAAGAAGTCATTGCTACAAGGTCTAAGGCACTGAACTTTTACAAGTTTGGGCTCTAGTATACTATCATCCTCCTTTTTAAGGTAATCCTCAATTTTCTTAACACCCTTCGGGGTCAAACTTTTTGTTTCTTCGCAGAAGTCATCTTCATCGCAATGTTTCTTGCGTATTTGACCAACCCTCTGCGGTGTAATTCCGTATTTTTCTGCTAATTCTTTTTGTTTCATTAGTATCCTCCTGTTAATCTTTGTTGTGTAAAATCTAGTTCGGTGTAGTGAATCGGACCATCTCCCGCATTCGACATACGTAGGTATCTGATTAAGTCAAAGAAATCCTTTAGAGCTTCGTCTGACTTTCCTTGTGCGTTGTAGTTAATAAGGCTGTCTATTAAATTCCCGCAGGATTCATGTATAAAGCACTTGGGTCGATTTACTTCGTCCAATTCGTAGTTTGGATTGTAGCTAAACCATTCGTCCAGTGCCTGTATACCCACCTGCTCTTGTCTTCCATCCGAGGGGACAAATTCAAATTCGTATTCAGAAAAAGAAGCAAAGAGATCCAGATTGTTTTCATTTTCTCTGGCAAAATATCTAGAGTCCCCTATGCGTTCAAATACTTCTATTCCCAAATCTTCCTCTATTTCGTTGAACAGAGCGCAATAACCCTGTATATCAAACCCGATCTTTTTGGAAGCGGGACCATACCTCCATTTTTCTCCAAACAAAGCCCACTCCCCGTAGGATTCCCTGTCGGGGAACTCTTTGCTGATATATATCTCTCCATATTCATTAACGGAAGCCCATATGGCGCAGAAGTTTCTGTTACCCGCGGGGTCAACTACTTGGTAATGAGTGAACCCCTCCGTTGTTATATCTGGAAAAGTCCAGCCCTCGGAGTTTTCTTCTTCTCCTAGAACTTGGACTTCGGTGGAGAACAAAGGGAGGAGTGATGTGATGCTCTTGACGGGTATTCCGTAAGCACGAACCATTATCTCTTCGTCTGGTCTGCCAATGAGATCCTTCTTTATACGTTCATATCCCCCAAAGGGGTTTTCATCGGAGTGAAGGTAAACTACGGAGGCATCTCTGGCTGGGGCATACTGGACTACGGGAACTTCGACTCCTCCTAGGAGTTCAGCGGGCTTAGTAGCTAGGGTTCTTGCATCCCTTTGGTATTCAGCTACAAAGGGAGTGAATCCGTCAATGGGAGTAAATCCCAACAGCATCTTGGAGTTCCGTGTAGCTAAGCGAAATCGTAGAGTGTTGACCAAAGCGGCATCCCCTAGGTATTCGTCTAGCCATGATCCAATATTTAAATCTGGATTGTTCTTGAATCCGAATTCAAATCCCTCTAGGATTGTCTGGTTGTTAGAGAACTGAGTATAAGTTTTGAAGTCCACTCGGGTTCTGGTGTCTGGGAAGATAAAGCTACTGCCAGTAAAGCCATTCTGCATACTGAAGTTAATGTAGCCCTCGATGCTCTTTGTTTTTTTCTTGAACTCCTTGGGCATCATCTCCCAGATTGAGGCTTGCTGAACCTTAACGGAGGTGTCAGCATTCTGGCTAAAGCAGACTATGTGACCATCTTGGTTTTTTGTAACGGCTTCCATTACTAGTTTGGCGCAACCCGTGGTCTTTCCAGATCTATTACCCCCTAGGGCTAGAACCTCATTGTATTCCATTAATCCCTGCCGAATCCTATCCCAACCCGCTAGGTCGAACCCATGCCTCAGGGGATCATCCTGAGATGCCTTTATAAGCCCCTCACGTGCCCTGTAGAGCTCTTCAAGAGCCTTGGGGTCACTCTCCCCTAGGAGAAGGATTTCTTCGTCTGTAGGGGCTTCTATGAGGGGATGCGGTGTAAATAGTAATTCCATTAATCTTCTTCCTCATCCCAGATTACTTCCACTGAATCATCTCTGAAATCCAGAGAGGCTTCTCTTAGAAGCATTCTAGCTACGGAAACCGTAGTGTAGTCCGATTGAACCTCTCCCTCCTCGTCAAGAACTACTATTAGATAGTTGGGGTAGTATTCTCCGAGTATCTCTTTTAGCTTAGCTAGGATCTCCTCCTCCATCTGGGTCCTCCTCTTCTATTACTTGGGCTTCGATAGCTCCATCTTTTATCTTCTGTATTCGCTTTCTGGCGGCAACTAGGGTTTCTTGGAAGTCCTCCATTGTGTATGTATTGTTTACATCTACAACTTGTGAAGCTTCGCCTCGTGCGGTCATTGCCTGCCTTTGGGAGTTCGCCTTAGCTATAGAGATCTCTTTGAGATCCCTGAACTCTGGCTCGTAGCCACCATCCATTTTGACCCGAAGGGCATCTATCATATCTTCTTCTAGGGATTCTAAGTTGATGTAGCTCCTAGCCGCTAGCTGACCACCTAGCTCCCGAAAGGAGTTTGTGTGATCCGCGTAGTCCGCAAGGACAGCCACCACCGTAGTCCTAGATATATTATGCCTGCGAATCATGTTAGTCTGCGAGCAACCCAAGGCGTGCAGGTAAAGTATCTTAGCTACCTTTTCTGGGTTGTGCCTAGATAGGCTCTTGATCTTGGACGCTTCCTTCTCTCGCTGAATAGTTACAATAGCATTGGAGATGCTCTGCATCAGTTCATCTTTTTCTTCTTCGTTAGAGTCCTGTTTCATTTCTGCAATAGGGTATTAGTGAAACCTGTTTCAATTTTGCAATGAGTTGTTTCAATATTGTAACACCAATACCATTATAGACTAATTATATAATATATATATGGGGAATATGGGTTGTTCAACTCGGTCATGGTCTCCTTATGGGCACTCAGGGGGCAGAAGTCAAGCTCTATCCCAATCGAATGTTGGATTTTTTTAAGGGGTATATTATATATATATAAAAAGAAAGTAGTAGCCAAACGTTGACCCCCTCCCCCCATAACAGTAGCCACAACCTGCCGACATTCCGTAACCCGTTGACTACCAATACTATGGACACGTGGGGGGTAGTGCCCTAGCTACGTCTAGCTACGATACATACGCCAAGCTAGCTACGTGCATGAGTATATATATACTTATTGCTAGTGGAAATGTATTTAGGGTGTGGTTTTAGTATGCATATCCCCTTTGAATGCCTATATCCCCAATATAGCTGATGCATAACTCGTTGATAGCCAAGCAGTAAAACTTTAGTCTTGCAAGGTAGCTAAGAATACCACATATTTTAGACCATCAAATATTGATTCGTTCATTACCAGTCAGCTTCACAGCCAAGTCCATTGCAGACTTACATACAACTGCAAGCGGAGACCACTCTGATGGCATTACCACTACTGCCTACGTCATATTCTCCGTAACACACACAGAGGAGTAGCGTCCTCGACAGGGAAGCATTAAAAGTGGCTATCCCTTTATCGACCGAGACCGAAACGCTTTATGCGTCCATTGCTAGCTATGCAATGCTGATGAGGTCAATCATCACGAGAAATTCACAAATCACTACAAACCAACAACATATAAAATACAATTATGAAAAAACCAAACAACGACATACTCAAGGATTACATCAAATCATTCGCTGACTACGCAGAAAGACTGGGCATTACTGGATCCGATGTGGGCAATGCGGGGCGTGCCAAGCTCGACGATTGGGTAGCTAAGCTTGGAGGAAATCCCGAGCACCTAATCAGCGATTACCGCAACGGTGAGTGGGGCAAGGAGCTTGTGCAACCCGTTGAAGCCAAGCCAGTTGAGCCCGTTCAACCAATCGAGCCCGCCAAGATCGAGGATCACGTGGCGATCAATCCATTTCCAACAGACGCAGACAAGCTCGGTCAAGCTATGATCGATGCGATGGGCGTTGTGGGTGGCAGGGATGAGAAGCTACGTGAGGATGTGACCAAGATTGCGGAAATAATGAGTCAGCAAGAGGATGTGCTCTTGAGCTTTTCCGACAACTTCGACAAGGTTTGGAAGGAGCTAAGGCAGGGCAAAGTAGCTAACCTGCACATCAAGATCGGTGACAAGCCAGTCATTGACGCAGGCAAGGTGCATAAACGCTTCGGTGATCTGTTAGCTGTAGCTACCTGCCGTTGCCATGCTTTCCTAACTGGGGGAGCGGGTTCCTTCAAGACTAGCTCCGCAGAGAAGGTTGCGGAAGTGCTTGAGCTAGAGTGCTCTAGCATATCTATCTCCTCGCAGACTACCGAGACCAAGCTACTTGGCTACATGAATGCCGAAGGCAGGTATGTAACTACCGAGTTCAGAAAGCGTTACGAAACTGGTGGCGTGTTCATCTTGGACGAAGTTGACAATGGCAACCCCAACACGCTAGCGGTTCTCAACTCTGCCCTAGCTAACGGCAACTGTGCCTTTGCTGATGGCATGGTGACCAAGCATGAGGATTTCATCTTGATCGCTACAGCCAACACCTTCGGTAGCGGAGCCAATGCTCAGTATGTGGGACGCAATGCACTCGACCAAGCTACGCTTGACCGCTTCTGCTTCATCGAATGGGATTACGACAATGATCTCGAGTATCACATCGCAAGCAACGGTGCATGGTGCAGAGATGTCCAAGCTATCCGCAAGGCTGTCGATCAGCTAAAGCTCAAAGCTGTAGTCAGCCCACGTGCTACCTTCGAGGGTGCTAAGCTACTCGAGGCAGGTATGAGCTACGAGGACGTGCTCTTCGCCAAGGTATGGAAGGGCTTAGCTAAGGACGCAGTTGACAAGGTGCTCGAGAAGGTGGCTAGCAACGGTCACATCCTCAGCAATCTCAAATAATTATAACCCAATAGAAAGGATACACACAATGAACCTAGTAAATACATACGATTCAGTCGGAGATTACGTAGCTAAGGGCGAGACCCTAGCTAAGAGCAAGCGAGGATCATCCTCAAGCAGGGGTGACTCTGCTTGGTATGGCACAGCTAACATGGATGAGGCAGTCAAGCTAGTGCGTGGTGGGTGGGATAAGCGACCCAACCTTAGCAAGCTAAGCAAGGACATCGATAGCCAGACATCAGCTAACATCGACAAGATGGCGATGGAGCATCAAGTTCAAGGTGCTTACGTGGATGTGGGTGCTTACCTTGAGGGTGTGCCCGAGTGCATGGTTGAGTTCATCGATCAGCCCGAGCCCAAGGTTGTGACCATCGCGTTCAACATCAGCACCTTCGCGTCAATGCCAGAAAAAGCCTTCGCCAACCGAGGTGCGGTTACCTTAGCTATCTGCAATAAGCTACAGCTAGCAGGCTACTCGGTAGAGATCAAAGCCTACTGCACCGTCAAAGCTACTAAGCACGGCGAGAAGCGGGGCAGGCACACGACGGTCTTCACCGTCAAGGACAGCGGGCAGATGCTCGACGAAGACTCCCTTGCCTTCTGGTGCTGTCATCCAAGTGCCCTTCGCAGGCTACACTTCTTGCACAACGAAAGCCTCTCGGCTGAAGCGTGTGAGAAGTTCGGATACAACGCAGGGTGCGGTGGCTACGGCAAGCCATGCAAGCTAAGCGAACATCCCAAGGGTGAGAAGCAAGTCGACGCTGATGTCAACGTGGACTTCCAAGAGGCTAACTTCTCCAAGGCAGTCAACGAATACAACAAGCTCATAGCTAAGCTAAACAAAGGGTTAGCTAGCTAGCTACCACAGCTCACACTCCTCGGGGTGTGGGCTTTCTGGGTAGAAGCACAACGCATCTACTATGGACAATCCAAACAACCCAATAAAAATTATGGATAATAAACTAAGAATGAAAATGTGGACGGATTTAGATTCGCCAAAACCGAGCTGGGAGACATTCAAGCGAATGTTGCCAGCGTGTGATAATGATCCTCGTGCTGTAAAAGCAAGATGGATTCGGAAAAAGATTAAGAAACTAAATCTAGATAGCTAGCTAACTAAACAACCCAATAAAAATTATGAAACAAAAACTTAAAAGCGGAGAAGAGGTCGATGTCATCGTCGGCAAACGTCATTACAACTGGCAGGCGGGGCAACGTGCCACGGTTAAGAAGGCACTCAACAAACGCCTCAGAAAATCTCACAAACTAAATCTAGATAGCTAGCTAACCAACCAACCACATATAAAATGGAAACAGTAAAAATATTAGATAAGGTTGCCGAAAACGGCACAACAATGCAAACGCGAACGGTAGCTACCCCAGATGTGGTAGACATCGAGTTCGGTGTGATCTTTAATCCCCTAGAGGATCAATACGAATACTTCGACGCGAGGCTAGTGGACGATCCTCCGCAAAGACTAAGCAGGTTACTGCTCGTCGATATGTTCCGAAGCGATCTAGCTAACGTAGCGTATAACGCCTTGGCGGTCGCGGTGCTAACCAAGGAGCTCGAGGCAGAGGTCGACCGCAGAGAAAATAAATAAATTTGCCGTTGACTGCTGATGTCAGCGTTATTACAATAATGATTCACCTAACATAATAAAAATAACCCACATATAATACAATGAAGGCAATACTAATAAATTCAGAGAAATATGAAGTCACGGAAGTCGACCTTGAAGAGGACGAGTTTGGCGAGGTAAAGATAGAGGACATATCTAAGCAGTTGAAGTGCAACTACTTCGACGTAGCTAGGATAGGTAACGGGGATGCAATCTTCGTGGATGACGAAGGTTTACTTCGCGAAGGGGTGCAACCCGCCTTTGAGCACAAGGGGTATCACTCCCTGCTCGTGGGCAACGGGGTAGTGCTTGGTAGTGGATCGATGGGCGAGAGTCTACCGCCCAAGTCAACCATCGAAGAGATTCGTGAAGCTATCCAATTCGGAGTTGTGGGGATAGAAAACTAATGGATCACTACATTAAAATCCTAATCGCCTCGACTATCGTATTGTTCTGCGGCTACAACACTAGCTACGCTCAATCCCAACGGGAGATCGTCACGGCTACTCTTATATTAGAGGCAGGTGGCGAATACTCCTTGGGTGCAATGGAGGCAGTTCATGAGGTTATAATAACTCGAGCCCACAAGCGAGGGCTAAGCCCTAGCCAAGTTTGCCTACAGCCCCGTCAGTTTGCCTGTTGGAGCGATGTAGAGTTAGCTAGCCAAGTCATCAAAGCCAAGCGTCACCGTAGGTGGCGTGAGGCTTTTGCCATTACTCACCTACCGCTAACTAGCTACGCTAGGGGTGCGGATCATTACCATGCCGACTACTGCGATCCCTACTGGAATAAATCCATGCGGGTGGTAGCTAGGGTAGGCAGACATATATTCTATAAATAATAATATGAAATCAAACAACGACAAATTCCTAGTTACTATTACCACTCGACTCATGGACTTCGAGTATGTAACTCACAGCCTGAATAGGTGTCACACTGAAGCCGAAGCCATAGCTAGGGGTTTCCGAGGTGTCTTTAGATCGGACAGCAAGGACATGGAGGTTCACATGGACAGGGGTAACTCCCTAGCCTACGAGGACATCGTGACTGGAGAGTGGCACGAGCTCATCGAGGTAGTTCGACTCAGCAATGATGAGTATGAAACGCTAGCCAAGTTTATCTAACCAAACACAACGACTCGCATTCCGAAAGGGGTGCGGGTTTTTTTGTGCCTACTATGGACTTACTATGATCCCAACCTTTTAAAAAAAACATTTGACAACCTATTG
>Ga0209092_10001843_pt1 | contig 20120 bp, 15 predicted proteins | sample FraStrMetagenome_FD_187446 | JGI IMG/M metagenome (GOLD analysis project Ga0209092, IMG submission 187446) | Marine eukaryotic phytoplankton communities from Arctic Ocean - Fram Strait ARC3M Metagenome (SPAdes) (version 2) | ecosystem: Environmental > Aquatic > Marine > Oceanic | place: Fram...
TCAATACTGAACTCTGCTTATATCAGAAAATTATTCTTACTTAGATTATGTTTATTAATTATTATGCCCTATTCATCATAATATCTTCAGGAGCTAAAATTTGAATAGTTTGTCGCTTTTGAAAATAATTAGGTCTGCTGAATAAACATGGTGTCAATTCCAAATCCTCCTGATAAAACAGTCCCCTATACTGTGGCAAATGACCCTGTTGCAGGTGCATTGTTTCTCTACGGGGATGCCAATGCATCGAAGATTGTGCTCCTATGTGGAGGATATGCAGATGATCACTCTATTTTTCAAGATTTTGCATCTAAACTTGCTGATGAAAATTTTTGTTTAGCTGGGGTTATGTGCCTACCAGGTTATGATGATAGGCCAGAGAGGCCGTGGACTAGCCATAATAAAGGTGGATATACCTTTGATGAAATGACAAATGCTGTTCGCAGCGCTGCAAAATCATTACGCGAAGCATCAGAAAACAAGAAAGCTGAGTTTACCGTCATTTTCCACGATTGGGGAGTACTTCCTGGATCAAGGTTTGTGAACAGGATAATAAAAGAAGAAAATTCTGATATAAAGCCGGCAAAAGTAGTGCATTTCGACGTACTTTTGTCTCCTCATCCGGATACGAAAGATATTCCTAAAGCACAAAAGCCAACTTTCTATGAAACATTCATCACCCTATTCTACAGGGTTGTATTCAGCATAGCTTTTCTGTTGCAGCGTGATGTAGCAAACATTGTTGCTTTAATGTTTTTCTTTCCTTGTGTGATTTTCATGGGGATTTTCAAGCTTGGGCCTGTGAAGAAACACGATGACGAAATTTTTGAAAAATTTCCCAAGGACTTCAGTAGGATATTATACATGGCATATCCATACTACACAATGATGCGCGATTATTTTTCAGGTGTAAAAGACTCTGAGGCTACCCTCCACACAGACTTAAAAGGAACTCCTGTTCTTTACATGTCTGGTCTGGATAAACGAGTCCAGTTTCATGATTATAGGTCGCTAAAACTGTTGGAAAGGGAAGAAAGTGAAGGACGAAGTAAATGCAAAGTCATCAACCTTACTGATGCAGGACACTATCTTTTCATTCAAAAAGAAAAAAAATGCTTGGATGCAGTAAAGGATTTTATGTTAGATTAAAGGTTCTTTATAGAGTATCATATGTAGTAGGATATAACATGCCACTTTATGAAGTTCGAAAATTTGTTTTCTAGCACTATTGTTGAAACTAATGAAATGTAATTTCATTTGATGCATGAAATGACTACTGTTAAGATACTAAATCAAGCACTTAATCTGAATGTAAAATTATCTTTATTGCTGTTGAAAACTTAATTCTTAACAGTAGTAGGTTTTATCTTTATAGAATGAAAAGATATTCATTATTTTTCATAATTGATATCTCCTCATTCATACTCATTTATCATATAGGTATATGTTGTTGTTGTGTATGATATATTTATAGTGGTGAAATCGGCAATGCACTGAGACAGAACCCGCACCTTCACTTCTCCGCCTATATGATATACACAAGCATACATTGATATACTCGTGCATGATTATTCATGCTCATACGCACACCACACACATATACATATATAGATTTTATATCTATGATGATTTCATTATACGAACTGCTGTATCAGCGTAGCTTTTTTTTATCGGTTTTAACAACATTGACACAATCGCCGAACTCAATTGTTTCTTCTCCATTTATCACGTTTTTCCCAACACGCTCCTTGCGATCAGTCAAGGTTGTCTTCTTCCATTTTATTTTTTCCTTTCGAATATGATGGCCAGCGCCACTAACGCAATTGTCGGATTGATCCGCATTTTTATTCTCATATAATATCGATACAGGTTGGTGCCACATGATAATGACATCTCTCATTCGTTTAAAGAGGCCTCCCTGCAAGGGTTTACTACAGAAGTCAGCCAACATGGTGGGGGCAGGACAGTACTCCACTTTTATCCAATGAGTCCTCAACCTCTCGGCAATCCAGAAGAATCGAATATTCACATGCCTGGATTGTTTCCCACAAGACTTTCGGCCATTTAATAGAAATTTCATTGTGCTCTGATTGTCCTGATACATGATATTTCTCGCAATCCGATATCCCTGGGCATCGTAGAAGTATAGCAACCATACAGGATAGAAAAGGTAATTGATGCCTCCTACAAGCTCAGTCTCAGTGCTACTTTTAGTGTCGAGACGTTGCTTAGAGGACCTACAGTGTAGTACTCCATTGCCCATAACCACACAACCTCCAGTATGACCACGCATACCAAGGTGAGTAGCATGTGGTGCATCTGTGTAAATCTCCATTGTAGAAAAATTCTTTCACGAAATTATCCTTTTGATTTTCATTGTCCCTCTCAAATGAATGTAACAAGTATTCGGGGATTTACAGCATATCTTTCTTGTGATTGCATTAAAACGAAGTATTCTTTTCGTTTTTGCTCAAGAAGTAAAAAAGCTCCAGTAGATCTAATTAGGTGGATCTTGCGAACTTTAGAAAAACAAAAGAAAACAGTGAACTTTGTTCGTTTTGACAAGGGGGGTGAACTAGGCAGATATTTCGAAGTCAATCGAATGCCCGTACAAGAATTTAATGTCGTGATGCAGACAACTGGTGGATACGCGTCGCATCTCAACGGATGTACTGAAAGAGGGCATAGAACAGATGTAGATAATGTTAGAGCGAATTTATATGTGGCAGCGTTAGACGATAAAGTTCGGTGTTTTCCTCTTATGCACAGCAACTTTGTAAATCTTCGCTGGTGTCGCTATCCCACAACAGTAACACCATATGAGAAAGTCAAACCATCTTTCAGAAAATTCAATGCATTTGGTGCAACCATTTATGTCCATAACCCAGCAACAAAAACCCTTGATCATAAAGCTACTTCAGAAATATTCCTCGGCTTTGGAGCTTCAACAGCTATCATGTACTATTATGATCCAATCATAACAACCATCAAGCGGGCCCATCATGCAAAAATTGATGACCTTTGAGTTGGAGGAAGTGATAATTCTCCAGGAACACTACTCATTCAAAACCATGCCAAAATGCATAATATTCATTTACCAACCCAATCACTTACAGTTTTTACAGTAACATCGCCATTTTCATATAGCAATATTTTCTCTAATGACGTTGATATATCTCCAACAGGGCCGTTAGGACTCAATCTGGAAGATGATAAAACCTTTGGTCTCCCGCTCATAAATAGCATGCAATATGATAGCCCTTTTACAATTGGCTGTAAGAAGAATCTACAGAAGAATGTATGGATTGTAGGAGTGCACCATGATGAACCTGTGACAGTTGCACGCTTAACTGAGTATGTAGAATAAGATATAAATACGCATGTAGCGATTCATAGATGACATTAAAATTAATAAAAACAAAATCATCAAAGCCGTCCTCCTTATAGGGAAACAGCTGCTGAAACAAAGCTTGCAGTTTTATCCATATGCATTGAGTAGCATCTAACAGCTGCCTGTCATCTGTGAATGACAGCTCTGTTGGACATATAGAATAAGAGTTCAGCTGTCATCTGTCTGGCCCATAGGTGTCAGCTGTCCTCGTCGTGAAAACAGTGTGGTTTCCAATATGTGTATAATATGTCCTGTATGTTTAATTTATGAATTGGTTTTGTCAAAATAAAATAAGCTCATAATTATCATCCTTTCAACTTGTGTGTATTAGTTTATCTCTAATCCATATCCATGCATAAGGCACATTGGAATGACGTCATAAGTGGTAATTACAAGAGTGTGTGGTACAAGGCAGTCTACGAAAGGTACGACCAAAATAATCAAGTGGGACTACTGTCAGCTGGTTCCTGTAGATGATCTACCTCCTGATACAACCATACTTCGAGCAGTGTTAGCATTCAAAATTAAAAATACCGCAGACCCTGATATTTTTACTTTTATTTCTGCATGTGTGCAGATGGATCAAACCAAATAAAAGGGATCCATTTTAATGAGAGCCATCCACCCACACCATCCATATGGTCAATAATCACTTGTACATGTATTGTAGCCGCGTGTGGGTTAACTGCGTATACTATCCATATAGATAACGCATTTCAGAATACGCCTCGATATCCAACCAAGTATGTACGTCCAATCTTGATTTCTTGTCCACCTCTATACATGTATTGGTTTTTAGATAGGTTCCCACAATTTCAATTCACATACAACCCATCGTTCGACGGTAAATGGTCCTTGTTTGTGGTGATAATGGGTATAACAAAGAGGAATGTCGATGTGTTTTACCCTGGGAGTTAGGCGACCTGCATAAACAATATCGGAGGCACCTTGGTTATCTTCAAAGATGGTCGTTGGTTCTTGTTCTGGGAACCCAAGGCGATTGAGAAATTTCTGAATGTAAGAACTTTCTTAAGACCAGTGAAGAGAGATCGCGTTTCGGCGTATGTGGTTGATGTGGCTATAGCAAGTTGCTTGGTTGCTTTCCACGAGACGATTGATTCATGATAGAGGGTGATGCAGCTTGGGTTACTTTTTCTGTCAGTAAGGTCCGTGCCGTAGTTCGCATCACAAAGTTGGTAGAGGAAATTAGGGATGGAGATTGTTTCATATTGTTTTAGGTGTGGAATAAATGTGATGATGATTTGATGGGATGGGATTGTGGACCTTTTGGATACATTATAGGGATATTGGGGTGAGTAGCCAATAAAGAAAAATTCACTTTAGTCCTTCAAATCCTGTTTTGTATGGACTTGACTGAAATTTTCATAGTCTGAGTAATGCATAGGATATTTGTGGTCTGGTAACTGTGGCATTGTGAAGGAGTTAGCCATACAAGGTTGCATAAGATCCTTTGTATTCTTTTTCGAGTAACTTTAGTTCTGAGGGTGAAGCTGAGACGGCGTCCATCATTTCTTGCTAGTATGCCTGATCTGTGCAAAATGGGATATCTGTAGCGGCGAATGAAGAATCTTTTGGAATATGGGGCTCTAGCATTTTTAAAATGTGCTTTGTTTGATCGATGCTGATGTCTGTATCACTTGAGATGATTTGGAGCTTTAAGTATTGTAGTATCGGTCCTTCTTGCATGGCGATATCATAAGATCTTTTAATCCGCAATTTTATGTCAAGGTGGAGTTGTTTTTGACTGACGAGCAGCATGAAATCATCTGTTTTGGATAGCAATATTTCAATGTCATTTTCTCTTTTACTAACCCAAACTGCATTATCTGTTACATTCTTTTTCATTCCCATAGCTTTGAAGAGGGGAGTTATTTGATCACTCCATTGTTTTCCGGCTGGTTTGGTCCCTTAGACAGAATATATGCTTTGGGGGATGTATATAGTTTTGGCAGGTGGAAGAGCATGGTTTGGATAGGTTTCTCAACACCATTGAAGATAATAGGGTGGTAGATGTAAGTAGATGCGTTCATCTGGATTGAGGTGGGTTGTTTGGAATGCATTTTAAATATCGATGATGTATATTACTAACCCATATTGTGACGCTATTATGGCTGTGTAGGATTCATAGTCTAGGCCTTTGATCATCGTTGATCCATTTGCACAATGATGAGAATAAAGATCATGACCTAGGTCCTTGACGCAATGATTGACAACTGAGCGAAGAATTTTGGCATTTTTGGGTGCATCTTTGATTGGGAATGGCGCGGTAAAGGTATGCGACTTGGGCATTTTTCGAATAATTTTCAAATAATGATTTCATCCATTGTTGTTTGAGTCCTGTTTTAATGAAGTCCTTGACGTATTTAGGAGTGACAGGTCGCGTGGGGTTGGTAATGGCGCAGTTGGTGATCTTCTTTGGATATTGTTGTATCTGATCGAAAATGGCACGGAGAGCAAGGAGGTTTGTTCTGGAAGGAGGTTTCTGTTTAGAGATGACGATTGATATGACAGGTTGGTTTTGTTTGATGCTGTACTCAATTGTTTCATAGACTTCCGTTGACGTGATTGGTTCGGAGTCTAAGAATGGATACAATCCATATATTGTGACGGTAAAGTGGAGGCAAATCCTGGTAGAATGGGCTCTGCGGTGGTACGGTATGAATATATGGTAGGCCGAAGTCTTCATAAAATTGTATGTTTAATTCATGATGTGGAGGTTTTGTTGATGTGAAATGTACTATATGGATGAACATATCTGTAAGATTAAACGCTGAAGGAGAAAATTTGTAAAATAAAGATTTTAAATAAGCAGAATAATTGTTGGTTTCTTTGATATCTTTTTTAGATATATCGCGTTTAAATCATTTTATTGAGCAAGTTGACCGAAACTCAATATGCATTACCTCAACAGACTTTACATATACAGAAATTAAAAAGCTAAGACCAAAATTTGTGTTATCTATTAATTTCATCTCCTGTATTAATGTTTCCACTGTGTTTCTGTTTTACGTCTTTGCTTTACACCCGAGCCTGTTTAATATCTCGTTTCTATATCATCAATTCAAAGGTTGTTTGATATTATATATTCGAAGCATAAACACAACATTATGGAGATATTTTCACCACTGATCAAGTCTACCATTCAAAAAAAAGTCTGTGCGAGTAATTGAGCTCCCTAAATTATTATTATGGATAGGATGGAAAACAAAATTCTTTCATTTTTTGACAAAAATAAAAAGTTCACGAAACATTTTTATTAATTTTCATCATTTTTTTCAAGATTCGCCTCTACTTCTACGTTTCGACATACTGAAATATACGTCATAGTCAATTTTTGAAACTCACCTAAATAGTCCTGGTATGAAATCAGTTTGGTAAATAAGACTTGATCCACACTTTAAGAGAATTCAAGAGATCACAAATCACACTCATCGGTTTTGATCAGATTCATATCTCAACCTTATCACAGTTGACCTTATCTGCTTTAGAGTTTAGGCCATGAATAATCTCAATTCGAGTATTCACGAAAGGAATCAAAATGACCGCGATCTCGAGCAATTAGAACAACAACTAATACAAGAAGTGGACGTGGATCTCTTTGAGGAACCCAAATCATTCCGAACACTCCACAGAGTTATTGACATATTAGGAGCTCAACTTCTAGATGATGATCCGCTTCGAAGGAGCACTAATAGCAGTGCAGGTCATGAGCAAGCATACGAAAATCTAACTACGAAAAATCCTGCCTATTTAGCGCTCCTCAAACAAAAGTCAGTTGTTGAGTCTGCGATTGAGCATATGTCTATCAATCACTGTTCTGAACTAAATGGATCAGTCGCTAGTGTGGGAAATGTAGCTAGACAATTCTCCGATGCTGTCTATCGTGTTCGAAATTTACGTAAGCAAGTTAAAGATATCAAACGCCAACTTCATCATTCAGATGTAGGCACTTCAAATCAGCATTTGCAAGGAAAAACTAATCATATTCATGCTACAGACTCTTCTGGATTAGGAGGGGCTGGAAACTATTCTCTTCGTGAATTATGGCTTAAAAAATTAGAATCGGAGGCCGTTTTGACACTTTTATCAAAACTCGAAATCATTCGCGAAGCACCGACAGCCTTTGATTCTCTAATTATGCCCCATGGGGGTCAATGCCGTATAGGAGCGGCTGTGACTCTCCTATCGAATGCGATTCATACCATGTTTTCAGATGATGTATCTCAAATTCAAGCATTGACTAAAATTATGGATCAACTCATGACTCGAAAGCAAAAGGCAGAAGAAATAGTTTGGGACACATTACATGATATTATTTATCTTCGTACTGGAAATAAAATCAATCCAACTCTTAACACAGCTAGTATCAATGCTTCCAATCATCCATATCATGGTCGAAAAGATATATCGGCAGTTCCTGGCGGAAGTCTCTACAAAAATAAAAATAATGATAATGATGGTATGCATCAGATCTTCTTTGGGACTGATGAATTTCATGAGTTAGAGGATGACGAAGCATCAGCAACATCAGCGTTTAGTGGATTTAGTCACCCATCTATCTCAGATTCACAATCATCTCACAGCAATAATCCAAATAAACCTTACGTTACTGGACGAATGATCCCGCAATCAGTAATGGAGACAGAACTAGATTTAGAGGAAGATGAATTACTATGCTTAGAGGAAGAGCAGCATGATGGACAAGGAATGCTAGCTCCCACTTCAGTAAAAGGTAGCCCACCTCGATACTCTGATCCTACCCAAGCTTTAAGAATATTAGTGGAAACCATAGCGAAACTAGGTAGGTTGGATGATATTGAACGGTTTTTGAATGAGAGCTTGGAAAGAGAGATACGCACTTTAGCAGAGCAAGAACAACAAAAAACAATGACTTTGTTAGAAAGAAGAAAGCATAAAAGAATGAGAAATAGAGAATTTAGGGATACAGCAACAACAACTTTACCGTATGAATTTAAGCATCATTTGCGATCTTTGCTGCATTCTTTTGGAAATGTCATGTTGCGACTCTCTCATTTGGCTCAAATCCTCCGTGCTCAAATTGTAAGTTATGCTTTATTATTGTTCTTGTACTTTGACTGCATAGCATCTTGTTGCTATTTCAATATTTTGCTAACTTCTGATCACGGATACAATGCAAAAGATATCCGACCCACAAATAATCACTCCTTCCTATTCTCCCCCTTCTACTGCCCTTCATGGAGTTATCAAAGCTGCTTACAACATCATGCAACGTGAAATTAAATCGTATCTTTGTGCATGCCTTGCTATTGATGATAAATCTGCACCTTCTACAAAAGAAAATCAACAAAATGGATTATATGATTTAAAAGTAACGAACAATGTATCCTCTCTTGAGCGTGGTATCTTTTCCCTAGGCATTATTGATAAAGATACCTTAGCGAGTCCGCGATCTAGTAAAATCTCAAATAGATCAGTGACTTCCTCATCCTCCTCTGGAAAAAATTTGCCTGCTGGTCAATTCGTAATTAATATTCTTGTGCCAATGACTAATACACTCCCTCAATTACGATATGCCCTTTCCTTTCGTAAAGGAGTTGAACGATGGACAAAAGATAATGAGGATTTGAAAAAAGAGTTAGCTGCTGTGACAAAACAAGATACTTCTCTACCCTCTTATAATATTAGATCTGAAGAAAGAGCACTTGACTTTTTGGATAAGGTAATAGAAAAAGAAGTGCTTCCTGTGCTCCACGATCTTGCTGTAAATTGCACAGTTTCTGCTCTCGAGAGGGAGGATGCCTTCGAGCCTAGACATGAAAATATATATTCGAGATCTAGTACAAAGCAGTCAGAAATTACGCCCAGCGTTGCTTGTACAGCAGTTCTTGAGTCTACCAATCCTCTTTTTTCGGCTCTCCATAGGCTGCCTCAAGGAAGTAGTATGTACACACCTCTTGTGGCTGTTCTTGATTACTCTCTTCTTGCTTTCGTTTCTCGCGTGAAGCAAAGAGTAGAAGATATCTGTATGGGTAAAAAAGCTACCGAACTATTGGATAATGGTGGAGATGAAAAGAGTGGTATAAGTGCTGCTATGGAATATAGAAGGGCTTATTCATTACTTTTACAAGATTATGGGGAAAGACCATTTGTTATGACCTCAACTTCTCTACAAGCAGCATCAGCGTCCAGTAGTCAAATTAAACCACTTTCTCCTTCCATTTCTGATACAAAAGCTCGGTATGCGACTAAAGATCAACGAAATGAAAGTAAGGAGGATAGTAAGAACTTGGATGCAATCAACGATTTGGAGAGGGAAGACGATGCCCTTGAAAAAGAGATTCCTCATCTTCTACCTCTTTTGCAATTCGGCCAGCACAATTATGGAGAGAGTTTATGCGTTTGCACAGATGAAGAGCTTATGCAAGCATCGTTTCTTGCTCACAGTTTGCTTAAATTTGCAAGTCTGTTAGAGAAACGCTTGCAAAATAAAGGTGGAAAATGGGCAAAAACAACCACACGCGCATTGCGTGAAGCTGTGAGAAACATTAAACAGCACGGAAATCGTGTGGCGAAATTTTGCAGGATGGACATGCTTGTACAGGTGTAAGTGATGATTTCATAGCTATCTTTTCAATAATTTCTCTTTTTTCCTGCTCACATTTTTTGCTACATTAATCTATAATAAGTGTGAAACGAATGTCTAAAATATGTCAAAGCTCAGCTATTTTTTCAAAGGATCAAATTCGACTACCTTCATGCGTGAATGACCTTGGAGAATATTTTGCTACGATTAGTGATAATGTACGAGAAACAAGTGGCAATACTATCGCAGCTTATACCTTTTCTTCTTTAGAACAGTATATACCTCTCCTACTTATGCAGACTGTGAGGCGAATAGGAAAAGGAGAAGTGCCTACAAGAAATGCGGTGATTACAATGAATGGTGTAGAAGCTCTAGACCGAAGCGGTTCAGTTTTATATAGAGATTTGAAGGGTGCTACGAGTTTCGAAGGATCTTTTTGGGACGATGCAGCAGCCGCAGATGCATTTGAACGTTCTGCGAGCTTTATTGCACTCTTAGAATTAAGCATGGATGAGGTAAGGATACGAAAATGCAAATTTTTCTGCAAAGATATATTCCTATTTCTACAAAACTAACAAACTTGTGTATTTTTGCAAATGGTAGCTTAAAGCTTATTGCAGAAACAACCGATCAGAATTTTCGGATGGGGATTATAAGTTGCTCTTTAGTATGAATGGCCCGAGAAGAAAGGCTAATCAATAGTCTTCAATTATTTGTACATTGTTAATGCCTTGAATGAAATATGAAATTAAACAGAAAACTTTAATAGCACTCTTTGATCGCATACTTTCAATTAACTACAAGCCTTCTATCTCGTCCTTTTGAGGCAATTTTAGTATGATAAAAATATACAGTTCTTAAGATTCATTCTTCGACAATGTTTCGGGTGAGGCCTTGAGAGTATTTGCGGTTTCAGCAGTAGTATGAACGGCTTCAAATAAGCACAAATTAAAAAGTAAATGCACAGGGCCTTGAAGTGAAACTCTCAATAAACCAGTCTTCTTATTTTTTACCACCTTAAACTAACACACAGCATGAGGAGTCCTTAAAATTGGATGGAAGATAATAAGAAAGAGGTTGATTTTTAACTCTTCTTTTTCGATTTCTTCTTTTTCTTTTTCTTCTTTTTTTCCTCCTCTGCTTCCTCGGCCTCTATTTTAGTTGCAATTGCATCGGCAGCTTCTGTTTCTAACCTCATCTTTTCCTCAGCAATGAAGCGAGTGCCTTGTTCTACAGCTAATTCCATCAAATTCTAAACAAATAAAAATAAAAAAGAAAGGAACAATAAGATTAAGTAGGTTATTAAAGTAAAAACTGCATTCAGACCTTACCTTGAGATTATTTGCGCTTGTGACTGTCAAATCGTGCTTATTTCCGAGAATTAGTTTGTAAATGCCATATGCTTTTCGTTCACTCTCTAATGCACTTTTATACTGCCCTAAAGCGCCCAAGACTAATGCAGAACTCTTTGATATCATACCACTAATCATACGATCACTAATTTGTCGCTTTGCGGCCTCTTCGTAAAAACGTAGGGCGTGAATTCCATTCCCAATTTCATGATACATGGTACCTAATTTATGATACATGTTTGCAAGTTCAGCGTGATGATGGCCTCCCATCAATTCCATAAGATAAATAGCTGTACGGATATGCTTGAAGCCACCAGCTAAGTCCCCTGAGTTAGAAAGTATGTGGCTAAGAGTTGTATGGGCAGTAACAGCTTCTGCACAGTCAAAACCACCCAGTTGAACTGCAACACCAAGTGCGCGAGCACCATTTGAAGCAGCCAATTCTGGTTCTTGAGCTTGAAACAATATGACTGCAGTGAGATCAAAGCATCGAGCTACGCTTGCATGTAGAGGTGTTTCAGTAACTCGTTGATAAAGGTTCGTAGCTTCCTGCGTTAGATCGAGTGCTCTTGGAAGTGATCTGGCGTTCCAGTGAACATGTGCTGCTTCGAATGCAGTTTTAGCATCAGGAAGTAAAATGTGAAGAGAAGTAGATCCAATAGTAGGTCCAACAGAATATGGTACGAATCCTTCTCCACCATGTGCTGCAGCGTGTTTCACCATTGGGACAATTTCAATTATATCAATAGGAGAGATTGGGTAAGAAGAAGACATATGACCAGGTGTAGATGAACTGCTACATAGGCATTTTCCACCCAAATCGTAATTCTTTGCAGCTATACGAACGCCTGCTCTTTGGCATATTCTCCGAAGAAGAGGGAGAAATAAGCATCTAGATGATTTTTTGTCCTCTTTTGCATTTCCTTTTGAATTGTACAAAACTAGAGAGTAACGGAATCGACGTCCTACTTCAACCTCGATATCTTCCCAAATTTCCTTCCTGCCCCGTGTTTGCAAAGGGAGGGAGTCTCCACCTCCATGATATGACATGGTCATGGTACTCAATTCCTCCTCGGTAATCATATTCTCATCATTTTTTCTTTGCTTACTCATTCGGATTTCTGTTTCTCCCGCACTCTCCTCGCTTGTACTCATGAGAGCACTCAAAAAGGTTGCAATCATCTCAGAAGGCATAATTGACACTGCAGCTCCAGCTTCCATAAAGTAGTTATCTAAAACATGCTTTGCTGCTCTTGCAACCATTTCGCACTCTAACAGTTCTAACCAGCATAAAGGCATACTTTTTCTAGGAAGAATGCCTGCTTTTCCTGTCACTATGTCAACCTCTGCTTGTCGGTCGTTCTGCTCTTCCATTTCAGCAAGATGTGCTAGTCTTCCAAGATACCTGCAATTAATCCCACGTGTATGCAGTAATTCTGTCAAACTTATACCGTCCACGGGTAATTGATGAGCTGAAATTGGTGAATTTTCCCGCATCTCTTTCGTGACCGAAGGGAGTACGAAGTTCCAAAGATGATTTGCAGCAGCTCTAGTGCGTTCTTCATCTTTTTTGTGCTCAATAAATGCTACGGGATCTATTTCAGCAAGAGACTTTGTATTAGGGAGAAACACATTAAGATTGTAACGAAGCGAATCCAAGTATTTTACATCTTCTGCTTTGATGACATCATTTAAAGCTTGACTTTCCTCTAACTTTTCATTTGCACCGTTACTCTGATCCTCTCTATCGTTTGCATTACTGGCCTTCTTTGTGACGTCCACTGAATCTTCTTTTTTTGATTTTATTTCCTTTTCTAACTTTGCTCTAATTGTCTTTTTCTTCATGTATTCGGTCATCTCCTTGTGTGTTAAGTGCGTAATGAGTTCTGGTCGCAGCACCGCCATAGTCCACTCGTCATCCTTAACGGATTTTGGAATTTGTTTCTGTGCTTTCTTTGACTCTTCAGACCAAGTTTCTTCCCAGTTTCCTGTTCCACCATCTGCCTTAGATACCCAATTGGCATCTCGCGGAGTGAAACGTGTTAGATCTAAAAAGTAATTTCTATGATCACTGCCTCTAATTCCCTTGGCCTCTAATGGACCACACAATAATGTTGTTGGTTCAATACTTTCTTTCTCCTCATTCAAATCATTTTTGGTTGCCACCATAACACCACTCTCTTTCATATCATTAATTGTAGTCAATCTCTCCTCATTCAATGGCTGTGTTGGTACTTTACTACTCCCAATCAAAAGCCCCTTGCCAATGATACTTTCCAGGAGATCATGCATATCCTTATCCCAACTCAAAGGAGAAGCAGCTTCCACCGCCCCATATAATAATGTATGCGTCTTTTCGCCATGTAAAATTCCAGGCACAAGACTTTGACACACAAATCTGGTACCATAATAATCAATTAGAACAGTTGCCAAAGTATGCAAATTTGATTTGTCCAACCGATGTAATGCTCCAACACATTGCGCATCTCTTGAGGCGCTCTTTCTAGCTGCATTATCTCCTTGCGCAACTTTAAATGTATCTACTCCAGCATCAAGGGCTTTGGAAAAAAATATATTATTATGTAAATAAACTTGTGAACGAAATGAGTCATTAGGGTTCATCGGGGCAACATGTCCATCAAAGATTGCAAGGACTCCCACAAGAGCTGCTTCACCAAAGTCAGTAAGTACTTTGTTTATCAATCTGTCAGGCAGAATAAATATAGTGGAGTCAGAAAAGAAGCAATAATATAAGAGAATGCTCTGTAAAAGCCGCATCTCGTCTTACCTTGCACGTTCTATCCTATCATGTAAAGAATCGGTTGGCATTTCCCTTGCGCTTTGCAATTCTTCATTCCAGTCACGTAAAGAACCTCCTCTAATATCAATACCATGAGATGATGCCAAATCATCCTCGGCTCTATTGATGTTGTAAGCATGTCCAGAATAAAAGTTGCCTTCGCGTTGTTGAATAAGCCAAGATGGTTTTAGAATCAAAGAGTCAATGTTTTGATGAGGCATGAAGTTCAAATTGCTTCGAATAGCTATCCTATGGAGTGATTTTATGGTAGAATCTTTAGCACTTAATGATGTCATTATATTTGCTCTTTTTTTTGAGGCTTCAAGTGCAGTTGCCTAATGAAGCAATCATTTTGAATCCATTGAAAAGAGGATGAAGGTTTCAAAAATATCAAAATGAAATTGATGTTAGTGCAAAGAACATTGAAAATCTGGAAAATGTGGAAGACAATCATAATGTGTGTAAATGTGCGAAACCTACCCAAGATGATCTAAACGATTTTGAACGCTGTAAAAGGCAATCAAGTAGTTCATGTGAAAAGCAGGCGTTTACGGCAGGGGTAGGATTGAAGTTGTAGGAATTGCAATCTTTAACAGAAGATCTATTGACGTAAAAACCTAACGGTGTTGCAGTAACATGTATAGTCGCTTCATTTGATCCTGGTGTCGAAATTTCAAGGTATGCAAGATCACCTAACAGCCGTCGATGAGTAGGTGGTGGATTGAATCCACTGTAACGAATCATACAATTGACACAAGTTTGCTCATCTAAATCTATGAGTTTAGCATTGATAAGTGTATCCATGTTTGATCCACTCATTTTTTCTCCTTTCTTATCACTATTCTCGTGTTCTAAAATTTTTTCTTCTCCACATGACAGGCTATAGTAATCTTTGATGTTCTTTCCATCGATAGCAATCTGCTTATCTAGAGGGAACAGTGGCATTTTCTCTGCCATCTCTTTCAACTGTTTTGCTCGAGCATCATCAAGTGATTTTTTTTCTGGTATTTTATTTTCTTGTAGAATATCTGCTTCTTCCTTTTCTTTTGCATCTGTTGCATTTTCGTTAATTGATTCAGAAGTATTTTGTGAGTCTTTCAATTCTGTGGATGATTCTTGCTTTGATACTGTTTGCTGATCCTCTTTATTTTTATCATCATTGTCGTGTGTCTGACTGTTTGGTTCCTCTAAAGTGATGGCAAATGGAGCATTTCCATCAAGTAAGGCACGCAATCTGGCAACATGATCACGAATACCAGCAGAATCATATCGGGTTAACATCATTCGAAAAGCAGAACCATCTTCTAGAAGGTTATCTATCAAAAGAGGAGTTAAGTCACCATAATCATCCAAAACACACTCATCAAATTTGTAAGAAGATTGCTGTGCATCACTTAGATTTTTCATTTCTGAAAAAACTTTCACTTTATCAGGTGCCATAATCATTGCATTAGGTCCCGTGTACGGAGACATGACGTCCTCAGTAGACACGACATTTGATTTAGGAAAACTTTCTTTCCCAGGTTCTGTTTTTTGGTTATTTTTGTTTTTCTTTTTCTTCTTTGTGGCATTATCATTAGTATCGCCAACAACAGAACTGTTTATGAGATCATCAAAATCAGCCTCTACATCGTCGACTGGCAATGGTGTATGAAGAGCGGCATTCAAATTGTTTTGGTCCAAAACTAAACGATAATGGGTAATATGAGCATATCCTCGCACTTCACTAAGAGCTGCACGAAGAGAAGCTACGGGTTCCTCGGCCCTAATTGGAGGTAAGTGGACAAGACCATCACTTTTCTTCTTCAAAGTATTTTTGATAATATCATTTTCAGTGGTTAGTTTGGGATAAGCCTCGCCCTTCTGCAAGGGTGGGAGGATGCTCAAATTGAGAAGAAATTTTGGTTCTTCAATTTCATTTTCCTCTCGAATATTTTCATTCTCTGAAGCTTTGCCTCCAACTGCTTCTGTTTTCGATAGTGTATCACCACCAGACGCTTTAGATTCCTTTGTTTCCATTTTCCAATACAGAATAGTCAATATGTCGATTTTACTTTTGGTTTGTTAAAAAATCTAACACTGAAAAACACAATGCTTTACTTCTGATTCCTGGGTTGTAGATTGTCGTCTTATTGTATCCTGACACTCATGCAAAGAGATCCAAAGATATTAGATAATTTTGTGGACTTAAATTTCGCTCCAAGAAAAAGGTTTATAGCGTAGGTACAGTTCGTATGTTTTGCGTTTATTAATGATTTTGTTTTCGTACGTTGCAATCATACCAGCATAGGAAGTTTTCTTATTCGTATGGCTCTTATCCGTTTTAAATGTTGTGTTTGCAAGAGGTGTGAAACAGATGCCGAATCAAAATTAGCAACATATTCTGCACATGTCATATGATATTCTACGTAAGGTCATTTAATTTTTTAATTTTACATCGTCATTCGTAAGAAATTTGCTTAGAAATGTTCGCAGATGACGATTTTTGTTCTCCGAAACTCAAATGCATCTCACAATATCAACATCATGTACTAAAGGAAAACATAACTCTTTGATGGTGAAAGTAAGATCTGATAACAATCATCCATTTTGTCACTATTTATGTGCTTCTCTCTTGATCTTCAGTGATCGTATCTGCAAATCCAAGAATTACATAGTTTTTTCATTCTAGCTAAATACAATGAAACAAAGCATATCAAAAACAGAAAGAGTCGGTCCTTATTTTCTTTATCATCCATCATCTAAACTAAATTGAGAGTTTGTCCATACCGGACGAAATATAATAAAAAAAAATCTTATTCTGAAGAGAAGTATTTTAGAAAATGAACGAGAAAGTAGCTTTTACACAGGAGTGTCCAACTTCATATCAAAATTCAATTTTAAATAGTGTAATATAAAAATATGAATATTAATGTATGTTAGCATGGAAATATAAATGTGAACAGAACACCAAAAAAAAACAATTCGATCTCAAGCCTTTATGCTCTTTTGTTTCTGATATGTACAAATGCATTTGATGGATATGTATTGCAATACATTGGTCGAAGACACACACAACGACAACCTTTCCTATTCGCTTCGAGGGCAACCTTAAACACAACAAATAAAATCAGACGGCCCGTCATCCTTATCATCATCGGGATTCCATGAACTGTCTTGTTGAAATTCAACCTCACAGAGATTTGAATTATTTTCACTAACACAAACTACATCACTCGACTTAAAGTGAGACGTTTCCAAACAATTTTGTTTTGGTTCTTCCTTGTGACGAACTCCACGATAAACAGCGCTGTCTGGTATTGATTGATTAGACGAATCATTAGAGCATAGCATATCTTTCTGCAAGACAAACTCTTGTTTTGGCTCCTCTCGGGATGCTCTCTTGAATCTTTTTGACATGGAAAAATTCATCCTAGAACACATTGAATCTTGTGTGAACAATTTTTTCGATTTATCAGTTGATTCTAAATCGGTACCTGCTGTTGTCAACTCATGTTCTTTTTGTCCTCGTTTGGAAAATACAAACATGACAAAAATTACCAAAATACCAACTCCACACAAACTGCCAACAATAGGAGCTTTACTTCGTTGTAATTCAACTAAGGTTTCTTCCTCCCTTAGATTACCAATAATAACTTCATCGTTGGTGGCCGGTTTCTCTTTAGATTTCTCATCTTTACCAGATTTTTCAGTGAATTTTTCATTAGATTTCTCGGTAGATTTCTCAGTGGATTTCGTTTTGGGGATTTTGGTAGGTGAAGCTGATAATTGGGGTATTAAACTTGGATTTAGTAAATTTGATTTTGCAGGAGCTAGTGTTGGACTCTTCAACGCTGTTGAATCAATAGAGGTCTTCTCCTCCTGGGTGACTTTTGGTTCTTCGGGGAGGTTTTGTGTTGGATTCTTCGCCGTTTTATCTTTTGTACCCTTTTCGGTGCCTGGCGATTTGGGACTCTCTGAAGTCTCCTTTATGGTGATTTGAGAGGGATCATTTGGAGGGTCAATATTTTTTCCTGCAGGTTTGCCCTTTTCTTGAGGCTCCACTTGAATCCTTGTCGGAGCCAGAGTTGGAGAAACGGTGGGTATTTTAGGCGGACTTGGTGAAGGGAGTTGAAGGGAAGAAAAGCCAAAGGAAACAGATTGTACTTCAGCAAGTTGTGGATGAGAACTTAATTGCAAAGTTCCCATGAAATTGTCTGACGTAATAATATCTTGAACAATATTTTCAACTTCACTTGAAGTGGGCATTTCACCACCCCATCCACCACCTTCAAAGAAAAAAGAAGGGCTAGCAATATTTACCTTGACTCCAGAGTTTAATCTCCGGCGATTTCTTCTCCTCGAATCATTTTCCATATACTCAACACTTGTGACTTCTAATTTTGAGATCTTGATAAAATCCCTCCCCGTACCTTGAGAAAAATGTTGTTTCATATTGTAGGAGACGAGGCTCCCGATTGTCCAACGTAAAGTAGCTAATGCATTGTTCTGTAGCTCATCTTGAATGGGAGATAAAATCAGATAAAATGGTTCTATCGTTATTGGACCGGTCTCATCGTTAGAAAGCGTCTGCACTTCATTAGGTTGGTTCGCGAATAATTCTTCAGATTCATTATCATTGCTGGAAACATGAGTACTTGTGGATATCTGAACCATCGGAGACGATTCATGCATTGTCTGTGGTTGACGAGATATGACTCCTCCAGGTTCCTTATCATTGTCAATTGGCTGATTCATGGATTGTTCTGTAGAAATCGATTCTCTTGTTTGATCTGTTGCACTATTGTCGGAAATTTTATCGTTTGAAAGATTTTTCAACAGTTGAGGTGACGACTGCTGCGCAGGAGATATTAGATCAATGGAATGCATAATATCATGAGAGAGGTCATCATTTGGATTTGATGGCATTTTTTCTTGTGGTATGGGCAACATCAATGGTATCGAAGAGTCTATCTCATCAGCAAAATCATCATTGGAAATTTGAGGAGACGCCGAAATCTGTTTCGGTTGCGATGAAGACACAACTATTGGATCTTCATCTTCGTTGGATTGTTCGTTATCTTGATTAGATTCTGGTAAAATTATGTCTATATCACCATCGTTAAAAACAAACTGGAATTCGTGATTGTCTTGCAAGGGTGCACTCGAAGTAATCGACACTAGCAGCGATATCAAAAGAATTAAGAATTCTCGTTGAGCTTGCATGTTTGAAGCTGATGCAAATTAAATAAAAGTGTGGTTATAATTTATATTTTTTTTTGTGTGAGAAGTTCTTCGTTCAGCAGATAGAATTAAATCAATAACAGATCTTATTTTCAATTATGTTCGTATATATATCAAGAAGATTCTTTGATTCATGTAGATGGTTTGTCTTATTTATGCATTCGTATTTGAGCAACGTTGTGACTTGTGAGCATTTGACACATGATAGCAAAACTCCGTTGTCATCCAACTCATGGTTCAAGTTTTCTTTCTTAGTAAAGAATGAAAATGTGATTGGCTTTCACATAATAAAATTGAAGTCGTGGGAAAATCATTCCCATAGTACTAAACGTATTTATAAATTTTAGCGAATTGACTAAATAAATATAACAAATAGAAGATGAAATATGAGCGAAAACGTATATGAATTGTGTTACATTCAAAAAAATCCATATTGTTCTGAGTAAACACGAATGCCTTGCCTCTTTGTCGTGTATGATATGTAGACTATTGGTGTATGATATAGTATGCCTGGCTTTTAATATTGATTCTTGCCCTAATTGATCGTCAAGTGCGACTCCTTTATTAGAAGAATGAATACGAGAAATGAGAAAAAAACAAGTCTACCGAGCTATTTTTAAATACTTATGGAGCTAAAAAATTATGAATATTTTGAGTATCAAGACTAAAGTTACCGCTGTATTTACTATCAACATTACCTTAAGAATGAACCTCTTCTGTTTGTTTTATATACGTAAGATAAAGAAAATTATTAGTATTAAAGATCTA
>Ga0209092_10001844_pt1 | contig 20118 bp, 13 predicted proteins | sample FraStrMetagenome_FD_187446 | JGI IMG/M metagenome (GOLD analysis project Ga0209092, IMG submission 187446) | Marine eukaryotic phytoplankton communities from Arctic Ocean - Fram Strait ARC3M Metagenome (SPAdes) (version 2) | ecosystem: Environmental > Aquatic > Marine > Oceanic | place: Fram...
GCTTATTTCGCGGTATACTTTCATTGTATTGTCATCCAAGTCGTACCACGTATCACCCTCTGAAACATTTGTTCCTGTAGGCGTATCGTTAGAACGAAAATCTTGGTCTGCAAGCTGCTCTAAAGCAGATTGTACGTTTGTTGCTGTAATGGTACCATGGGGTGTAAATCCCATAGCCCCTGCATCCGCTAATGCAACAGCTAATCCTTTAGCTTCTACGGTAGTTACAGAGGGAACTATGTTGAGAGTTGTTACGTTCTCCGCAACACTTATTGCAACATTAGTCTCTGCTATAACTATTTGAGTGCCGTCATTTGGAATAATATAAGACATTATCTTGTAACCTCTTGAGTAAGAGTTACCTCCCCAAAGAGAAGCCTAGATACTACTAAGTTATTTGAGCTGAATATTTCAAGGTCGTAAAAGAACCTTCCTGCAGTTAACGAACTCGATGCCGCATTTCCTAAAGACAGGTTTATTTTACCATTAGTAGGAGTGGGTATTGTGCAGGTAAAAGTAGCGGATAATTCGGAAGAACCTTTAGACGGCCGAAGCTGGGCTCGAGCTGAGTAACCAGTCAGGTTTTTTACTACACCTGCTTCGGCTACTGTAAACTCTACCGCAAAGTCGGATCCTTGGTCAATAACTAGGTCATAACGGGCTGCACTCATATCATTTTCTCCATTACAGAATTATAGCTAAGTTGGGGTGTTATGTCAAGATATATTTTTTTCATGGTATTAAGCCAGATTTCCGATCTTAACTCTTAGAACTCCGCCCGAAAATATCTTAATTACATTATTTGTTCCATCCATTTGTATTCTATCATTTCCACTATCTGCAGAGATCTGTAGCTGCTCTGAAGTAATAGCATCAGCATCAATATGACTAGCTACAATAGTATCTGCCGCTATATGGTTTGCATTGATTGTTCCTGCTTCTAAAAAGTCTACAGACAGGCTAGGTATGCTACTTGCAGTCGCGATAGTATTTAGATTGCCTGTGGTACCTATCTCAGGCGTACCGGTTGAGCCATCGACTACACTTATTCCAGAGTTAGAAACTGCAGAGAGAGTCTGTACTCCTGAAGTAATAGTAGTATTACCTGCCATGGCAGTAGTAGCCGTAGTACCTATTGCTAGATTAGAAGTACCTGCACCAATAAAAGTACGGATAGCGGCACCATCGCTACAGAATCTTGTATAGTTGTCACTTCCATTATTAACTCTAAAAGCCATAGCTCCTGATATAGTGTTTTGATTAGTGTAGTTTGACCTAACCAATCTTACGTTTATATCTGCGGAGGAATTTCTTTTTACAACAGTACTTGCGGTAGCGGCTTCTGTACCTCCACTGTTTGTAATATAAGCCGACCCGTTTGTTAACTGGTTATTGTTTGTAATATAGTTAGCATTTGTAGCACCTGTGTAACCCAAATTTCCTAGGGTAAGAGCCCTCGTAGCAAAAGCTGTAACATGTCCATTTCCATTTACAGTAACATCGCTTATTACGTTAGCACCTGTTAATGCGGCTCCCATATCTACGCCTTCCTGAGGGTGGACATAGTTGTTTGCACCATCTGCTACATTCAGTAGCGTTCTTGCGGCGGCTGCTGTATAAGAACGACCGTAAGTATCACTACCATTAGTACCCGTAAACATTCCCATTCCGCTTGCATTGCCTGAAGTAGAAAAAGTTCCTGTTCCGTTGTAATAAACTCCAAATATATAGCCGTTGGCCTGTCTTCTAACAACCGTATTAGCAGTTGCTCCTGTATCTATCGTATAAGGAAAGCTGTAGTTATTTGCGCTGGCTGCTACACCGTCTAGCTTATTCTTTAAAATGGTAGTAAAGTTTTGTTGAGTCAAGCCACCTGCTCCTACTGCAATAGCCGAAGTATAGTAAGGTGCAGCAGTATTAGTAGCACTTGCAGCTACTCCATCTAACTTATTCTTTAAAGTAGTAGTAAAGTTTTGCTGAGTTAATCCACCTGCTCCGACTGCGATAGCCGAAGTATAGTAAGGTGCAGCAGTATTAGTAGCACTTGCTGCTACACCGTCTAGCTTATTCTTTAAAGTAGTAGTAAAGTTTTGTTGAGTTAAACCGCCTGCTCCGACTGCGATAGCAGAAGTGTAATGAGGAGCTGCAGTATTAGTAGCACCCGTTGCTACTCCATCTAACTTATTCTTTAAAGTAGTAGTAAAGTTCTTTTGTGTAAGACCTCCATCTCCAACTGCTATAGGAGAAGTATAAGTAGGAGCTGCAGTATTAGTAGCACCCGTTGCTATACCATCCAGTTTACTGCTACGAGTAGAAGTAAAGTTGATTTGTGTAAGACCTCCATCTCCAACACTATACTGAGTATTGGGAGTTGTTACCGTATCTGTGGTACCGTCTCCTCTTCTTAGAGTAATCGTACTGCCACTAATTGTCATGGCATTTGCTTGACTTCCCAGTGCTTGTGCTTGATCTGTCTTAACGTATGCAGAAGGCAATGAACCTCCAAATGTGGCGGCATCTCCATCATCAGCATTAGTAATATACCCTGCCCCGTTTGTAAGCTGATCATTATTCGTTACATTTGTAGCTCCTGCTGCTATACCGTTTAGTTTCGTAGCAAAAGTAGAGGTCATTAAACCCGTAGTACTAGCAGTAGCATTTGGGATAGCACCTGTATAGTAAGGTACTGCAGTATTAGTAGCTCCAGTTGCTACTCCATCTAACTTATTTTTAAGAGTAGTAGTGAAGTTCTTTTGTGTAAGACCTCCATCTCCTACAGCGATAGCAGAAGTGTAATGAGGAGCTGCAGTATTAGTAGCTCCTGTTGCTATGCCATTAAGTTTAGTATGGTCAGCATTTGTAAAGTCATTAGTAGTAAGACCCCCGTCTCCTACAGCGATAGCACCTGTATAGTAAGGTACTGCAGTATTAGTAGCTCCAGTTGCTACTCCATCTAACTTATTTTTAAGAGTAGTAGTGAAGTTCTTTTGTGTAAGACCTCCATCTCCTACAGCGATAGCAGAAGTGTAATGAGGAGCTGCAGTATTAGTAGCTCCTGTTGCTACACCGTCTAACTTATTCTTTAAAGTGGTAGTAAAGTTCTTTTGTGTAAGACCTCCGTCACCTACGGCTATAGCACCTGTATAGTAAGGTACCGCAGTATTTGTTGCACCTGCAGAAATTGTATCTAGCTTTGCTCCGTCAACGGAAAGGTCTCTTCCATCTACAGTTTGAGTACTTGAGAAAGTAATATTGCCAGTCATTTGACCACCTGCTTTCGGCAGTTTAGTAGCAATAGCAGTAGTAAGTGTAGTATTTAAATCTGCATCATTGTTCAAAGCTGTAGCAATTTCACCTAAAGTGTCTAAACTAGCACTTGCAGTACCTACAAGATCACTAATTGCATCGTCTACATATGCTTCGCTAGCAAAACCAACACTACCGCTGAGTTGCGCTGCAGTAATAGTAACACCACTAATAGTGAGATCGGTACCATCCCATAAAATAAATTTACTTGCGTTTCCAAAAACCATCTTACCTGCTGTAAGATCTAAAAAGGCACCTTTTTCTGCTCCACTTGGAGCCGCATTTGCATCAGGCATTGTATTGCCTTTGATAGTACCTGCAGTAATTGCTCCAATGTTTGCATTAATAGAAGACAAGTTTGCAACATTAATTTTTGTAGCATCAATAGTACCTGCAGTTATGTCATCTGCGTTTAAAGCACCTCTTATAACCATGCTAGCAGATGCGGCATGCCAGAACATATACTTATTCGCAGCAGCATTACCTACATAAAAGTCTCCTGTAGAAGTTAAATGAGCACCAGAACCTGTAAGACTGCCTCCAGCAATTTTTGCAACAGTAGTTCTGTTTCTTGCTTTACCAGTACCAGTACCTGTATTAGCCGCTGTGAATATACCTCCAAGATTATAAGACTGCCCACTTGTGCCTGCAGTAGTATTCCATTGACCTTGTGTTGTGTTTCCCAGATCTGTAATGTAGTACTCTGTTCCTATTACGAAATCCCCTGCGTTTAGCTCTAGAGACGGACCTACACGAATGTCCCGAGTAACAATTGCATCAGAATCTAACATCTTTGTATTTAGAGTACCGATTGTTGCGACTTCTGCCATTAAAGTTTTAAATGTAGCACTCGAACCCGTAATATCATCTACATCAAGTGTTCCTCTAAACTTCATTGTGCCTGCGGACTGGTCCCAGAATAAATACTTATTTGAGGAAACATCTCCTACATACATATCACCATCTTGTTTAAGATTAATACCTGCGCCTGTAAGTGTAGTACCATTAATAACAGGGGCTGTACCGCCGACAGGAAACACTTTAACTTCACGAGCAATTACAGAGTTTGCATTTAGTACGTCAGTATCTACAACACTAAAAGTACCTATATTTGCTACAACCTGTCCAAATGTTCCACCCGACGAAGTAGTATCAATGTTATCTATCAGTATAGTGTCACTTGCAATTTCTGTTGTAGTGACAGCATTTTCCGCTATCTCACTTGTAGTAACACCATTTTCTTCTACTATATCTCCAGCAGGTTTAAGAACAGCATCAATCTTTGCATAGCTCTCGGCAAGAACTAATCCGCTAGAGGTATTATAAACTCGTGCAATAATAAAATCATTAGCATAATCTATGCGAATATTTGGAACAAAACCTTGTACACCACTAAAAGAACTAAAGTTATTTGTTACGTAAAGAAGCGTATCACTCACTACAGCAGCAACTTTATATCCTTCTGTTGAACCTAGCTTTAAGTTATCTCCGTCTTTAATCTGAGTTAAAAAGGCTGTTCCAGAACCTGTAACTTTAGTAGTACCTACAGCTTTACTAAAAGTACCTGTTAAAGCCGAGCCGTATTTATTTGTAGTATTTCCAGATCCAGCATCGTACCAAAAACCATTGCTAAAAGCGGGTCTATGGTATTTAATAAGTTTTAGTCTGTCTGTACTGTCACTAGCATCTAAAAGAATATACGCATGTTCTCTTATAAACTCTCCTTCTGTGGCTCTATCGCTTTCGCTCCAACTTATTATAGGCAGAGTAGTACAGCTCTGCTGCCAAGCGGCAGATGAAGTACTAGTATTTGTTATAGATTTAGATATCCCGCTAGGGCTTTTTGCTGTATAAGCATACCTTTTGAAAGTAAACGCATCAGACTGTATTCCGAAACCAACACTAGTAGTACCCGTATAAGGCACGCCTTCTGGCATACGAGGAATATTTTCTTTATATTTATCACTTACTCTTACCTCTGTTACTAAGGCTTTTGAAACATTCTGCAGTATATTAACTACCTTTACAGCTATTTGGTAGGTTCCGTCAGTTACCCCTTCGATAACATAAGAAGTTTGATTACTGCTTTTAATTGTTATAGGGCTTTCTATCTCTGGAAAATTATGAGTTATTTCATAACCTGCTATATGCTCATAATTACCGAGTGTTCCTTCTTCTGCTCCAGTTGTTGCATCTACTGCTGTGCCTACAGCTAAAGGCGGAGTCCACTGTATTGTTAATTCTTCTCCTATTTTCTCAGGATTCATCATACTAGTAGCATACACATCTGTTACCGGAGGCACTACATCATTATGCCTAACGGCAGGGTATACACTATCTGCTATATAAGTGGTAAAATCTTCATCTACTGCTGAGAACTTTTCATCATAGTGCTCAACCGCAGTAATACTAAATTCATTTTTAGACCCTTGAGAAATAGCTAATACTTTGTACTCTTTTGCAGAGCCTAAAACGGTTTGACCTCCTGCTGTTTCTGTAAGTACCCATATACTCTCTGCAGGAGGAATTGCTGAAAAAGCTGTAGTTACAGTTAAAGTATCTACACTACTTCCGCTAAGAGAGGCCGTTACATCCTGTGTTTCCACGCGAGTAGTTTCTGACCAGCTTAACACCAAGGCTTCAGTACCGGTTGCAGTTGCTTTAGCATTTAGAGCTTTTGTCTCGGTATCAATATTTTGAAGAGTATAAGTACCGTTATTATTAGAATCAATAAATGCCTGTTTTACTAAGTCTCCTTTCTTATAGTCTACGCCGGAGATAGTTACATCTTCTGTTGCAAAGGCACCTGGCTCAACAAACATTACAGAAAGCTTATAAGTACTTCCCGATATTAAATTAGTCGTACTATCTAAAGGGATGGAGGTAGTACTGCGAGCTGTTCCTGAGTTTGAAACTCTTCCTCCTATACGAACTGCATATCTATCTGCATCCTGTATATTTACAATATCTCCTGGCATAAGAAAAGTAGCATTTAAAGCAGTCGAAAAACTAACAACCTCTCTCTGATTAGCCGCAGTCCATAGCTTCCATCGACCGTATCTTAAAGCTTGTCCTTCACTTGTTGCTCCCATTGCCATTGCACTTTGAGAAATAATTGTGCCAGTTTTAGCAATATTAAATCTATCTTCTACAATAAGAGGAGACGCTTTATAATTGGCCTCAGGATCTATCCAAGTAACGACACACTGATTAATTCGTGTCTTGCTTCCTGTACCTTCATAAGCAAACTTACCTTCTATTACATTAGCTTTGGTAAAATTATAAACAGGACCAGAAGGTGCGTCTATAACAGGAACAACTTGTCCATCAATGTAGTAAAGCATGCTACGGAACACCGTAGCAATATCTTTCAGAACTTTATATGCGTCAGCAGCTTTAGTAAAGTATAAATTAGCGGTAAAGCGAGGCTCTAGACCTCCTTTTCCATCGTCAACGAGGGCGTCACAATACCTTGAGATTCTATATAAAGCATATTTATCAATATCAGTATCTTTTAGAAAGTCTCCTAATCCATAGCGATTATTTGTAAGTATATCATAAAATACCCAAGCAGGGTTATTTGTATAAAGTTTTTCCGAGGCAAAAGCACCGTCCCAGTCTTGGTAAGAAGTAGTAGTAGCACCGGTAGTAACATTACGATTATAAGTAGCAACTCCATCACTCGTCTGCTCTCTTGTAATATAGTTGGAAGGAACAGATACTTTTAGACCTCTAGCATGGTAGGAGCGTGTAGGCATGCCTTGAAACTTTTTTGTATCAAAAGTTACTTTACCGAGTGCAGTAAAAGGGTGTGTTAATATATCTTTAATAACACACGTTGTATTTGTTAAAGAAGCCGAAGTAACTTGCGTCCAGTTAGATCCTTTTTCAGTTTGAGTTTTATATGCATCTCCTTGGTGGTCAGTTATTCTTTCAACTTGTATTTTAAAGTCAGAAAAAGGCCTAAACGCTGTTAAGTCTACTGTTTCAACAAAAGTAACTGCGTTTTTATGTATTCCCTGATGAACTAACGGATGCTTTAAAACTTGGTAAGCTTCAAAAGAGCTTTCTCCAGGTTTTTTAATTGCTATCATGGTTCTATATTGAGTAAAAGTGCCTCTATCACTTCCTTCACCATTTACTGCATAATGTCCGCTTGGATAAGCAATAGTAAAACGGGCTTCATCTACTTCTTGCAATTGGCTAGCAGTTAGCTTGAAACCAGCGTTTGAACTTCCTATCAAAACTTTAGGGGCATCTCCCGTGCTTGAATTATAGGTACTACTTATCTGTAAAGTGCCTCCTGCACTCGGAGAATTACTTATAGAAGTAGATCCGTGTCCTCCTCGGCCACTAAAGGGAGTTTGAGCGAGCGTACCTACCCTAAACTGAGTGGTTACTCCCTCATGGTTAGTTGTTTTTGTTTGTGTTATAGGGTCGAGTTTCTTAACTATGGCTCCTGTAACGTCAAATCTAAGGCTTAATACAGGATACGCAGCAGGGTTGCCTGACCATGCTGACTCCAAAATAACAGTAGTTCCTGAAATAGATGAAATTTTAGCTATTTTGTCTACTTCTAGCCAGTAGCTACCATCAGGAACCCATAATCCTGAAGGGCCTGCGGCGCCTCCGGGAACAAACTCAGCCACAGAACCACTAGTTCTTTTAGTTATCCAACCCTCTCCAAAAGCACCATCTCCTACTCCTCCAGCTTCCATAAGCCCTAGTCTTGCAGGAACATGAGTGTCTACATCCTCAGGAGTAGAAATCATACTATCAGTAAAGAAGGCAGACCCGTCAGTAGTCAGAGTAGCAGTAATAGCATAGTTATCAGTGCCTGCAGATCCGTTTGAGGCTGTTACCTGTTTTGTTCCGTGCGCAGCTCGTACAATTAAATACTTATCTCCTGTTTCTGACTGTATAATTGGATTTGCTCCCGCTCCCGTAATAACAGCAGAGGTAGAGCCGTTTGTTAAAGTGACTCTGGCAGCGCTTTGACTATAGTAATTACCAGTCTCTGAGAGAGGAACGGCCCTATCGTCGTTTAGATAAACAGAAGCCGCTCCATCAACAAGTCCATAAATAGGCCCTTCAGATATAAGATCTGTTATTGATATTGTCTGTCTATCTAGTGCTAAATGGCTAAAATCTAGATCGAGGGAATCTATGTTAAATCCTGGAATAAGGTTCATTGGGGGCTCCTATTAGGGCTGCTGTGTCTGTGAAACTATATTAGTATTATTTGCTGCGTCTGTTGCGGTATTATTTATCATATCTTGGTTGATCTGGCCACCGCTACCGTTTCCACCTTGAAGTATATCTACAGATATGGGTCTACCTGGCACTCTAAGTTCTCCGTAAAGAATGGGGATAGGGTCTCCTTCTACAGCATTGTTTGCTCCTCCGCTAAAAAGATAATTGGTAGGAGCATCTTTATCGACAGCAGGGTCAGGTGCCATTAACTGCTGTATGCCAGCAATAGCAAGGCTTGTTGCTAGCTGGACACCTCCCAGTACTGCTAAAGTTCCTGCTGTTCCAAAACTTCCAGCCATAGCCGCAGTAATAAGATTACCTCCTCCTGCTAATGCTAGGGGGTTAAAAACTAAAAAAGCAATTATAGCTATCGCTGCTAATATTTTTCCAAAACCGCTTTTAGAACCTGCAGGTACCAAAGATATAGTTATGTCTCCTTTAGCTAAAGGAGTAAGTGCATCTGTATGGTCTATAGTACCATCTTCTGTTTCAACTATAAAATTTATATCTTGTTCGTGGCAATTTCTTACATAAGCTAAAAAATCAGGTCTGTTTGCGTTTATGCATTTAAAAACTTCCGCATAATTACAGGTATTGACAATAAACTTATTGCCAAATCTTTCTCCTAGCTCTCCTTGTAAATATACACTATGCTGCATAACGATAAACTCCGGTTATATACTTTTTCCAAAAGGGGTAAATATTTTCCCTACAGGATATTCTGTTTTCTGCATGATGATAAAATATATCATCTCCTAAATAAACTCCGCAATGATTACCTACTAAAGCATTGATTGTAAAAATGACTAAGTCACCTTTTTGCATGTTGTCTTCTATTCTTTTAAACCCCCAAGTACCTATGTACTCGTCGGTAAAATAATCTAAATCTTTTTTCCACCAATCGTCTTCAAAAAGAGGGCGGTTAGGTATTTCCAAACCTTTTGAAATATAATAATCTTTTGCCGCTTCAAAACAATCATTTACACCAAACTCATAGTCTCTTCCGTAAAGAGATTTACTCTCTCGTACAGGGTGCAATATCTCCATATCCATTTCAGGATAACTAAATATATAATAAGGTATTCCCACCGCATTACAGTACTTAATATCATTTCCACTAGGCTCTGTGGTTCCATCGGGATGACTATGTACAATACCTACAATATCTGCTCGGTGTCCTATACTAATATACTGTTTTGAGTCTATAACGAAGTCATTCTCATCTTCTGCTACATTATCACAAGGAAACCATTCTTTCTTTCCTTTAACTACTGCTAGTACGCCACAGCCTTCTTTAGGGTACCACTTTTCAAAATGTTCTCTAATTTCTTCTACTTGATTCATAATTAATACTTTAAGGTTCCGGGGAATGATCCAAAAGGTAGACGGGCTGCTAAATTTGTTGATCCTTCTGGTTTTTGATTTGCACTTGTAAGCACGGAAGGTTTAAAGCCGTATCGAGCTTTACAAGATTGTAATGTTTTACCACATATTTCTTCTCTAATCCAATAAGGGCTTGTGTTTGTAGGTACTTGTCCTGTTGACACTCCTGTTGCTTTCCAGATTGTTACTCCATCATACCGAACAAGAGTGCCTATTTGATAAGTGGTTCCCGAAGCCCATTCAGTCCATTTACGAACTTCTTTCCAATAGGCAGAAGTTGTAGAAGGAGCGTTGCCTGTTCCTGCAACTGTACGCACCCAAAACTTGCCTCCATGAGTAATATAGCTGCTGGTAGTGTATGAGGTACTTGCATTAAAAGTAGCAGTAATACTTTCTGAGGCTATGAGAGGTCGATCGTCAAAGTCAAAGTAGGCTTTATGAGCACGCACAGTTCCATCTCCATTATAGTTAACTGCTCCGTCTGTATTCCACGTGCACCCTCCGCCTTTTCCGGAAGCATGTCCTTGATATTTCCAGCTACAATACTTACCTACTACAATGCGTCGCGGTATCTGTACATTCTCTAAATCAAAAGGAGTAGCTACTTCATAAGTAATAGAAAGTGCGTTCTCTTCTTGCACTCTATCAATTACATATTCTTGAGTAGAAAACTCTATTGGAGGAGATGCGTCTTCAGGGCCTCCTACTAGGTATTTTCGAAGAGTTTGACGACGTTTAAGTCTTTGTCCTATTAAGTCATCATTTTTAAAGTCTCCTAGCTCTGACTGAAATAATGAACCTATGTTTGCAACCGTAAAAGAAGGCCTGCTGGATGCTCCATCGGCTTGCAGTTCGAGGCCATCAATCATAATAGGCATTGGAGTGTAGTCGCGACTAGTATGAGTATTTTGAGTAACTAGTCCAATTCCTGAACCTACGCCTGTTGCAGTAAATACAGTACCTATGTTATTATTTGCAGCTCCAATTGAGGGGTAATAAGTATTGGCTATGGTTTTTATAGTATAACTATAACCAACTATAATATTACTTGCAAGTACATTACCAGTAGGCGCAGTTTTATCTCGAAACTGTAAGTCTGTCGAATCAGAATCTAAACCAGGGTGAAAATACAAGGTTGTTCCGTTAGGCAAGGTTACTTCAAATAGTTCGATAAGTTCCGAATCAATTTCTTGCGTTTGTAAGTCTGTTGCTATTACGTTGCTCATGCCTCAAAAACTCTCTTTAATGATAGTGAAAGACTATAAAAATTATCATAGTCATAGGTTACTGAGTAATTAGTTGTTACTACTTTTACTTCTCTTTCTCCAATACCTGCAGGTCCCGCAGGGTTTGAACTTACATTAGAATCAGGTAAAATTAAGGGAAACTTACTTACACCCTTTCTTGCATCTAAAAAAGCTACTACATCATCGATATAAGCCTTAGGACGGGTTCTAAAAGTTAAAGAATAGGTTTCGTTTAAAGTATTAATTCCATCTGCAATTCGCTGCTCATACCCATCTCCAAAACTAGCGACCAGTACTCGGGGAGTGCTCTGCTTTGCCATTGATTTATCGGGGGTAGCGTATGTGCTACCTCCATCATATATAAAACCTATTGTCATTATGCTACTCCATACGGATTAAGTATTCCGCCTGATCGTTTTTGGTTGTGTAGTTCCGTTTGAACTGCAGAGGCTACGGCGGCACCAAGCTTGTCCATATCTGGTCCTGAACTGCCTTCTTTACTGCTTTGTCCGTCTGTAGATATATTCACTACAATATTATTGTTAGTAGCGCCACTCTCTTTCATATCTACAGGTATAGCTTTTCCATTTGGCAAAGGAACTACTGCTTCTGTTCCGTGAAGAGTTGCTGGATATCCTGAAGTTGAGCCTCTTGCGACTCCTCCAGTTGCGTATCCTTGCGTTTTTTTACCTTCTGAAAATACTCCTCCAGTTCTAGCAATAGCCGCTACATTATATCCTGAGGAAAAATCAGTCATTCCCGCATCAGTAGGTGCACCCATTCCAAAAGCACTCATAAGAATTCTCATAATCATCATTTGAGCAATCATTTGTGTGATTTGGGAAAGTATGCTTATTGCCATACTTTTGAAAGCCTCTTTTGCCGAAGCTGTTCCTGTAACAATTGAGGTAAAGGCGGCTGACATACTGCTTGCAATTCCATCAAAAAGTGCTTGCTTGTTTTCGGCCATTTTAGCAAGTATTGTTTGTGCTTTTATTTCCTCGTATAACAGGCCTTGCTCTGTAATTGTTAACTCTACTCCTCGACTTTTTAGTTCATTCATTTGAACATTGAAAGCCGTCATAGCAGGGTTCATAGATATAGATTGTACCTTTAGTTGCAGAGCTTCTGTCTCTCCCTTAGCGTTTAGTAGTACTAGCTCTCCTCTCTTTTTGTAAAGCTCTATCTCCTGGTTTAGAGAGGCTAAACGATTAGTAGCCCCTTGATTTGCTTTTTGAGCGTTAAAAGCGTTCATTGGATCATACCCTGGAGTTCCTTCTTTAGCCTTTTCAGCATCTACAATTTTTTGCGTATCTAATACATCTTGCTCTGCTTGTGAGCGCTTTGCATTTAGGTTAGTTCCAAAAGCTTTGTCTGCAGCCTGTCCTCGGGCTTGCCCAAATAAACCTGTCCCTCCTGCTTGAATATTTTTTAAAGCTAAAGAAGTACGAAAGATTGCGGTAGTTAAAGCCAGCCTTTTTCTTATTTGCTCATTTATAACTTTTTGCTGGTTCAGTTCAACAATCTTTATACTATTATTTTCTTCGCCTAATTCAATTTCTCTATTTGCTTGTTGTAACTTCTTTTCCCCTTCTATAATCTGTGCTTTTACTTGCGCGAGTGTAGTTATCTCTGTATCTATTAAATCTTCTCGGGCTTTTCCGTTTTCATCTGTTAAAGAAACTTCTTGTGATTTTAAGAGTAAAAGTGCTTGCTGCTCGTCATTTGCAGATTTAGATAATATTAATCCCTGTGCTTGGACATTTTTTATCTTGTCCTCTATAGTTATTCCGTTTGTTCGCATTGCTGCGGCTTCTGTCTGTGCGGTTACTTGTTCATTACTTAGCCTTGTCATCTCGTCTTGATTTTCTTTTAGTGCTTCAGTAAAAAACTTATTAGTCTCTAACCTTTTACTTAAATCGCCCAGTGCGGAGTTTTGAAGATTTAGCTGCTCTACACTTCTACTGTGAATATCTAGTATTTCTTTGGAGGGTTTGGCAAACACATCTACCATTTGAATTTCGCCTGTTACTGAAGGTAGGTCACTCTCTATTTGTCCAATTTTTAGGCCTTTTCCATCTCTATCAATATTATGTTTCTTTTCAAACTCTTCTAACTTAGCGGCTTCTTTACCTAATTCAATGCCCCTGGCTGATAAAGCTACGGTTTGGGAAGCGATTACAGCAGCTAAAGAAGATTGAAGTTCTGAGGCAAAAGGTTTTTTTATAGTACCAGTAAGTTTAGTAAGTTGTGTATTCATTGCTGCAATTTTTGAAGGCAATCTATCAAGAGTTATTCCAACATTTTGTAAATCGTTTCCAAGATTTACCATGCTTAGTCGCTGCTCATCGGTTATCTTGGTTCCGCTATTTAAAGAAGCGGACAGACCTTTAAAGCCCACATCTAATTCTCCGGCTGCATCTGCTGTTTTTATCATCCTTTCAAACATTTCATCGGGGATCATTCTATCGGGGTACATTTCAATAGCTTCATTTATTTCTTTAATCATAGAGGTCAAACCTAAACTACCCACAGCCTTTCCCCGTGTTTGTATCATGTCTGAGCCGTTAAGCATGCTGTAGTCTTTCATAACATCTACAGTACGGCCGAGTTCCTCCCCTAAAGTTTTGTACTTACTAGTGAGTTCTTCTGTTCTTTTTTCTAATTTTTTTGTCTCCTCAGACATAGGATAGAAGTACTCTTTTATCATTTTCATGCCATCATAAGCTATTGAAAGCATAGATATCCAAAAGAAAGCCTTACCTATTACTGCTCCTGCTGTAGCTGCTGCTCCTGCTAACCCTGCGAAAGCAACCTTAGCTGTAGAAGCCATTGAGGTTAATTGTAGTTTAAAGCTTTTTATAGCTAAGCCTCCTTTTTTCATTTGGAAGGCAAAGTCGGCCATGCCTTTTTTGTGAATGCCCGCCCTTATATTATAACTTTTTCGTAAATCAGCAACTTGTTGTGCGTTCATATTCTTTAAAAGACCTGTTCTCTTTTTTGCAGATTTTTTAAGTTGATTTTCAGCATGCAGAAGTGCTTTATCTGCTGCTCTCTGAGATCTTTTAGAGTCGGTGCCCCCCTTTAAAAAGTCTAGCCCGCCTTGCCCTGACTTAGTGCCGCCTGGCACCTCTGAGGCTATTTTTGCACCTGCTTTTTTAGCAATACTTGCATCATTCATACGTGCAAGTTTTAATTTTTCATAACTTTTCTGTGTTCTTGCAAGTCTTAACTGAACAGCCTGCTGATCTCTTCCTACTTGTTTGGCAGTAGCTTGACTGGACTCTTTCCAGGCACTCATACTAGGAAGTACTTGCTTAAGTAAGCCGCCTGCAAATAAAGCTACTGCTCCCGTTAGTGCCATCATATTATTAGCTAGAAAACTTGCTATAGGGCCTATAACGTCTGCAACGCCCGTTTTAATTTTATTTAGTAAGTCGTCAAAAGCTTTTGCAAACTGATTCAAAGAATGAGCGGTAGGATCCATCATTTTTTCCATGGCACCAAACTTACGTTCCGCTTGGGCTAATACTTCATTTGCTACTGCTTGGCTCCTTTCGAATTCATTTAGCTCATCTTTAGACTTACCAATTTCTTGACCATACTTGCGAGTAGCATTTTCCAAACGAAGTATAATACCTAATTCATCGAGTAGTTCAGGCTCTGCTTTTGTAACACCACGTATTAATCTATCGAAAGAATCGCCTAAATCTCTTCCTAAAGCAAGAGACGCATTCTTTGCCGCTGCACCCAATCTATTTAGCTGATCAGGGCTTATACCAGAAGCAGATCCAATTGCGGCTGCTTTTGCTGCTTCTGCATATTTTAGCTGTCCATTAGTGGCCTCTACTACAGAATTAGTTATTGTCTTGTAGGCCACACCCGTTACTGCGCCTAAAGCTTTTTGACCTTCGAGTAGGTTTTTGAAATCCATTGCACCTTTTAAGAAGTTAAAAGCTGCTGAAACGGCAAAAGCAGAAGCTGCCAGAGTTGCATAAACCCCTACCAGCCCTCCTGCTCCTTGCGCCATTTTAGAAAAGTTTTTTGTGCCTCCAGAAGAAGCTTGGGCAGCTCCTTTAATATTACGATCCACAGTGCGAGCAGAGTTACCCAGTTTGTCAAGGTTTTTAGCGGTTTTTTTCGACTCTACTCCGAGCTTTTTGGTACCACCCTTATCATCAACTTTTACATCAAGAATAATTTTATTTTTTGCCATTAGCCTTTCACATTATGGGTGAAATTCTTTCCACCGCCCGCAGAACGTCTTTGTTCTGCCTTTTTCTGCTTTTCTGCCTTATCTACTCTATGTGCTACTAGTATCCCTTCCCACATTTTCATTAGATAAAGCATGTGTCTAGGTTCTTCTATGTTATAAAGGTTGAATAGGTACTCTATATTGCCCCAGTTCTTACCCATGTAAGAGCCGGACATACCATCCCAAATATCCTCAAGAAATCCAAATATAAAAAATGCCACTTGGACATCAGAAGGAAGATCTGAAGTCTCGAGCGGCATCTTATCGGGATCGGGCTCTTCACCCAACTGATCACAGATAAGCAAGTACTTATCTAAATCAATCTGACCTGATTGCTTTACATATTTCTCAAGCAGAACCCGTATTGCGTCTACTTGTTCCCAGTAAAATTTTCAAGATCACTCACGGTTTCAGTAACCCAAGTATCAAAGTCACCTGCATTTCTCATAAGTAGCTCTGAGTTATCTTGTGTAAACGGGAGTTCATCATCAGGGTCAAGAGCAGAAACATCTACCAATAGAAGCTCTTCTAGGTACTTATATTTTAAGCCTGACCATCCTTTGATTACTGCTTTACAATACTCTACTAAGAATCTTTCTTCATCTAACTCTTCTTCTGGCTGACGAGTTTTTTTATTAAACTTTGTTGTAACACATCTTTTACGTAATTTTACTAGCTCTTCTCGGGCTAGGTAGCAAAGATCTATTGTCATACCTATATGACCTGGAAAGTCAATTGTTACGGTTTTACTAGGAGTCATAAGACTCGCAAGTGATACTACTGGTTTGGTTGTGTCGATCATGTTATATCCTTAGTTATCTTATTAATGGAAACGAAACAAGGGTGAAAATTCACCCTTGCTCCGATTTTCTATTACATAGTATAGTCCAAAAGACCTCCCATGTCAAGAACTTTTTTTACGTTGTTCCTATTATGCTACAGCCATGCCTTTGTACTGTATAGTAGCTTCATCTGCAGAAGTAATATCTGTAGGTAGAGCACTAAACGTAGTCTCAATAGAAATAACATCATCAATACTATGCGAGGGAATCTCTAAGTGACAAGCCGGAAGGTTTATCGACAAGTGAGGACCTGCTGTAGTACTTGCAGGAGTACCACCAATATGGAATGTTAAGTCAAAATCATTCGTAGTAGTAGTAGTAGAAGTAACCAGATCTTCAAATAAGTCTGAACTTCCTGCTGATGAGTTAGACAAGTAGCAAGTAAAGTTACCGCCAATAGTACGAGTACCTGTTACGTGTCCAATCGGTTGGTTTACCTCACCGATTGTATCTGGAGTCAAGTAAGTAATATTATTTTCAAAACTAACACTTCCACCTGTCAAAGTAAGGGTATACGCAGTTACAATGTTTTCCGCTGCAGTTGCTCCTACTACTAGAGTAGTTAATCTGTTACGAATAAAGTTATTAGTAGCAGATAATCCTTCCTTAATAGTTACTGTAGGCTGTGATCCTTCATCCGTAATACTTGAAGCAAAACCTGACCAGTTAATAGTAGCAATACCATCAATATCAAAGTCTACTGTTGCAGAGTTAACTACTGCTTTAGCAAGTTTATATACTTGGTGCGTGCCTGCATCATAAGCTCCTGAGCCCATAATAAAGTAAAGTTCAAGTTCTTTAACTACAGACTTGTTAGAGCCTAAGAAGTCTACTGTGAGACGTGGTTGAGTATTAGCATCCCAAGGCACAGAAGTTGTGTTATTAGTAACATTATCAGCCCAAGAAGAATTAGAAGAGGCTGTCCCTTCTGTAAAGGCTGCTGTTCCTACTAGTGCTGCCCAGAGAACTTCTTCTACTGCATGCACTTGTGCACTTGTACCGTCCCATCCAAGACCCGTAGGACTAGTTACAGCATCTACCGTGGATAGAAAGGGTCTTACATAAGTTGAAAAAGACCATTCTGCAGGTGCCATAGAATCGTTAAACATCTTACGACCTCTTCGGCTAACTCCTGCTGCTGACTCCATTTCGTTCAGAGTTACCTCTGATGCGTTTGTTGCTTGAGAGAACGAGAACCCGTCTAGTACTGGAATCTCAAAAAAGGTTGAGTCGCATTTCACAACCAGTTTCGTGTCTCTGCTAAAAAATAAATCATTTGCCATAGTTAATCTCCTATGTTATCCTGAAAAGACATGGACGTGAACTTTTGTTCGTGCCAGTATTTTCTAATATCGAACCTCTAAGACTATTTCTCCTACGCCTAGAGGCTCAAGTACACCTTCGTCGGTATCAATACTAACGACAGTGATTTGTTGTGTATATTGATCTGCATTGTTGCGATCTTTATACCTAATTCTTGAATTTTCTTCTATTACGGTCTCTACATCTTCTAATAGAGCATCCAGTGCCGCTACTGAATCTTCTTCTTTCACATAACACCGAATTGTTAAAGATAAAAATCTATCCTTATACCCCCCAGCTTGATACTCTCTGGTCTCTGACCCCGCATTTAAATGTAGAGCAGGAAACTCTTCTACCTCATCCCAAAACTTTAGGCGAGGAGATACATTTTGGTCTAAGTTACTTAAGTAGTACCCCGTACCGTCAATATCTTTTAAGGCATCAACAAGAGCTTCTACTATGCCAAGACGTCGGGTTGTGTACTGTCTACTTTGTTCCATTAAACTCTCCTAGTATAGAATCTTCCAATTGCGAACTGTACTGCAAGCTCTCGAATAGATCTATCAATTACTTGTCGGGGGTCTCGTTGACCATTTGCCCAAGGTGCTGCACCTCCCCCATCTTCAAACACCTGATAAGGATCTCTTTGATATGTATAGCCAATACTTGGAAACCCTTTTGCTGTTTGAACTATATCTGTTATTTCAACACTATTTGCAAACCTACCTGTTCTATTTTCTAAGCCAGGCTCTTGCATATTTTTTCTTACTGTTGAAGGTAACTCTTTATTTATTAAGCCTATTAAATGTAAAGGTCTTAAAGCAGGTTCTTTTCTTTTCTTCTTTATCCGCGTTTTCGGAGTTTTTAATATTTTACGACGAACCTTTGAAGACTTATTACTTTTTGATTCGTGGTTTTTAGTTGTACTAGTTCTTTTTGGCTTTTTTCTTTTTTTAGAAGGATCTAATTGCTCTACAAGCTGCTTCTCGATATCTTGCACTATTGTGGGAGAGCCTTTTAAATTAAGTATATCTATCTCTCCTAAAGACTCGGTGAATGCTTTAGTGTTTCCTCTTATAATCTCTGCGTAAACTCCTCCAACCCAAGAAGACAGTCTACCTTTAAATCTGTTTAACTTTCTATACTCTGCCTCTAGGTGTATAGCACCTGAAAGACCTTTCATAATATCTGCGTCTTTTTTCCAATCTATCGATACGTCGGGCCCTTCCGCAGCTGTATTAGCTAGATATTCTATTAGATCTATTTTATTTTCTTTTTCAGTACCATTTATAGAATCCATTGCGTCTATCTTTTGTACAACAAGAAATAAAGCTAATAGTTCTTTTCGTCTAGGGTCTTCTTTGGACATTTTTTGAAGTACGAGAGCAATATTACCTCTTAAAATACTTATATCTTTATGTCCTAAATCATAGCCTTCTTTCAGCTCCGGTATTAGCTTATTTCGTAGTCGATTTATTTGCCTAAAATTTTGCGTTTTCTCTTTTACTTGCTTTCCTGTTTTGAACGCAAACTTTTTTCCGTCATGTTCAAACATCTTATCCGCACTGGCCTCAAGGTCTTTTTCGGTCATTCCCATTGCTGCTCTATCATAAGAATCTACTAAACGGTTATATCTTTCTTCATATGCTTTATCTAGTAAAAGGATTTGTTTTACATCTGGATTTTTATCAACAAGTCTTCGTACATATTTTGAGCGTACACTCTTTCCATCAACTTGTTGCTGTACTACTTTGTCTAAATCTGTACGTGCCTTTGACAGATTAATCTTAGCCATTAGTAGTTTTTATACATATCCAGAACCCTTTTAATATGGTCTGGAAAGCCTACATTATCGTTTTGACTAGAAGTACTATTATTAGCAGTACTTGAGCCTTGCATAGTTTGACGAGCTTTATGCTCATCTTTATGATAATAAGTAATTAAATCGATTACAGCAAGCTGTAAGTCTGCTGGACAAGTCGCATACCCAGCCTTATAAATAATGCGTACAGAAGCAGGGCCTGTAGGCCAGCTCTTGGCATGACCAGAAGTATTAACTCTGTAGATACTATCTGTGTTTGAGTCTAAGTAGTACTCTGTTGCAGGTACAGTAGTGTAGCCTGCAGAAAAATCTTCTCGCTCTTCTACAGATACTATAGTATTTACAGGGCTTTCTGTTAGCTGTGATAAATTTGTTGACCAAGTAATGTTGAAAGTTTCGGTCTTATTAGCTGAGTAGTGGTCTACTATTGTATTCCCACAGTAAGTCTTTACTAAAGCACTTATAGAGACAATTAAATCATTTAAACGAGCATCATCCTTTGTACTTTCCATTTTTACGGAAGTTTTATAGTCGTCTAATGTTATTAAGTTTGCCATATTTTAAGTTCCTTAGTAAAAACTTAGGGGAGATAAACTCCCCCTCGTTTCTATACTTTTAAGTATTAAGCGATGTAGTCGATTTTCACTACTGGCTCGTGACCAGTTGCGCCTGCTACCAACTCTTCAAATCCAAGAGCTTGACTAGCAA
>Ga0209092_10001846_pt1 | contig 20085 bp, 7 predicted proteins | sample FraStrMetagenome_FD_187446 | JGI IMG/M metagenome (GOLD analysis project Ga0209092, IMG submission 187446) | Marine eukaryotic phytoplankton communities from Arctic Ocean - Fram Strait ARC3M Metagenome (SPAdes) (version 2) | ecosystem: Environmental > Aquatic > Marine > Oceanic | place: Fram...
AATGAATCCAAAAGAAATCGTATCCATTGCGAACAAATTCAAGTTTGTGCCCCATTTTTTATTTCATTAAAAAATGATGTTCACAATTGATCAACTTTAATAGGGTTATCTATCCATAAAACATCCTTCGAAAAAAGGGAAATTACAGCAATCATCACAAAGAAAAAGACATATATAACACGGCAATATTGACAACAAATGTAAACATAATTCATTTCGAACCTAGAGTGATGAAAGATGATGGTGTGTTTTGTAATAGAAATTGTGATAAAAATACACGGCTGTCATTGCAGACTAGAAAATAGCTTGTAAGGAATATTAAATACGTTTCATGATGTTACAATTTCAGCTATTAATTACAACTTTTTGCAGCAACACTAAAATTAGCACTATACGTGGTCTATGTTACTTCTTTCTCGCTGTTTTCAAACTTTACATCTTATTTCGATTCATGACTTTCCAGAGAAGAATCTACATAAGATGGAAGAATTGTGAGATGAAGCATGCACATGGATGCATTATGATACTTAAATCAATGACTTGGATTGTCTCCAGGAAAACAATCGATTCCAAAGTCGACGCCCCCATAATTTCCCACTAAAGCACAATGCTCGAAAAAGTTGAAACACTGCAAAATACATCCATACTTGGACAACGCCATTGGCCGATCCAGCTTTTTTGATCCGTAACAATACATTGGGAAGTAATGCTGTACTTAGCAAATAAACACTGGCCAAATATTTCAATTCTCTTCTTGCCAAAAGGACACCCTCACTAATAGCCACTGGGGCAGTTAGAACTCCAGATACAATTAAAGGGTATGCTAGAGGACGGACAGCCTCCCAAATCATGACATCTTTAGTCAAAAGTCCCGGAAAGAATCGAGGAATCGATCCTGCAATACACGATACAATTGTACCTAAAGCCAGCCCTAGGCGTAACATTCGTAAGGATAGGGTATTGGCTTCGTCTTTCCATGATTTGTTTTGATAAAATTGTGGCAAAAAAGTTTGTGCAGTTTGACTCATTACTTCTAAAAAAGGACTGATGAAAAAGAATAAGCTCAATGTTATTTGGTGAGCAGCCAAAGCAGTTGGTTGTCCTGGTATAGCCGCTGCTACGTGTGTCATGAATCCAAAGGCAGCTATTTTACCCAAAATGAGTGTTAATACAGGAGCTGCAAATTTCAAGAAGGAAGAGGAAGATAATGAAGAAGATTCATCGTTTTTGCTTATTTTTGGTGGAATCAAAAGTGACTTCATAATAACAGATTTTTCACTTGGATCAGAAACTAATTTTTTAGTTGCTGGTTTGAGCATTGCCAGTGTACCTGCCCACTGTGCTAATACGGTAGCAATCGCTGCACCTTGTATTCCCAAACCCAAACCCTTAACTAAGGATACATCCCCTACCACATTGACAATCGTAGAATACAGAATAGCAATCACTGGTGTCACAGAGTCCTTCGCTCCAAGCAATGATGCTTGAATCACACCATACCATAAACTAGTTGGCATGGATATAGCACGTATCCAAACATAATCCGTTGATGGCTGCAGTAAAGTCTTGGCAGCTTCTGAACCCATATAAAGTCCCATAAGAGACTTCCCTACACCAAGCAATAATATCATGATGAAAAATCCACAAAAAAGACTAATTTTTCCAGCTGTACGAACGACACTTTTACATTTTTCTGAATTTTCCTCCGCTTTCGCACTCGCATATAAATTCGTCGTGGCAACATTCAAAAAAGCGAATAGATACGTGGCTCCATCAATGAATGTAGTAGCAGGCCCTAACGCACCTAATTGAATAGCTCCTGTACCGGGCTTGGCGGATAGACCGACTGTTGCTGTATCCACTAAAGATAACAACGGTCCTGATGTCCATAATGCCAAACATGGAAAATAAAAATTTCGCAATGCTGCTAGACTGGGCTGTTCAGGTGCTGGAAGGTAGGTATCATCTTGCGGATCAGTAGATGATAGATCTGATTTTACACGAGAAGTTCTTGGGAGCAAAGGAAAAGAAGAAGTCTCGGATATGGAATGGATTTGTGGCAAAAAGGTTTTTGTTCTTAGCAAAGAAGCTGAATTTGAAAATCCGTTACTTGATTTAATTTTGCATTGAAATGTGAGGAAAAGGAAAATTGATGTAAAGTATAAGCGCCACTGGAGTACGAAGTTCCTTTGTCTTGACATGATACGGTGCTGTAATGAAGCATGAAAATGAGGATGAGCAAAAAAATAATGAAATTTGATAAAGCATGTGATTGAGAGGTGTCAATGAAATAATGACGTCATCCAACTCTTTCTGAGGACATGTAAAGCATCCTATATAAAAAAATATAATGGTCTTCTACTGCTGCTTCAGAGAATATTTATCACAAAATTCAAATGATTTTATGGATTCACTTTGTTCGAATTCATTGCATATTTGTATTCTCATGAATATTTTTTGACATACAGAGTTGAGCAAAGTAGGCAAAAGCAATACAAAACAAACGCATTCACATTAGATCACTCCGAAGACAAATAAAATAAATTATTTTCTACAACTATATTGAAACACATACATTTTTGTCTCTACTATTATAAACATTCAATATTCATATTATGCGGTGATTTTTCCAAAAAGAGAAACTTTTCCTTTTTTCACACCATATCCGGATCTTTGACCAACAGTTACATTCTTGTCAAATTTTACTTTTGCTTTGATTCCATTTTTCTCATCAGATTCTTTTTTACCAAAAAGTCCAAAAAAGGCAGTCTTTTTCAATGCTGATGACGGTTGACTCCTTCTATTAGCAACGTGGTTCATTTTATTGAATTGTAAATTCTCCTTCATATTATCATCTACTGAGTAATAATTTGTAACTTGGCTTTCTGAGGCTTGACTATGATTGTATTCAGAATCTATGCTTTCATTATCATCATTTTGATATGAGAGTCGACTACTTTCTGGATAACTTGCCCTTGTAAAGTCTTCACCGTAAGTAGAATATGTTGACGCACTTCTTCTGCTTGAACCTGTTCGATCAGTTGCATTGCTCCTATCAGTTCTTCCTGTCATGGAGGTAGCATATGTATTCTTTGTTGTATACGATCTGGCCGTAGTATAAGATCGAGAGCCATCAAATGTATTTCTAGTGTCTTTTGAAAAACCCGATCGGACACTATAGTCATCATTCGATTTTTTCATGGAAACATTTTCATTCATATCCATATTGAAATCATTATACTCCTTTTCATTTAATTTTTTATCTCTTTCTTTTATGTATTGATCAAGTGAGCTTCGTGAAAATTGATTCAAAACACATTCAGAATTAGGTTCTTCGTAAATGAGTTCAAATTCATTTTCTTCAGTTCTATCAACTCGTGTTACATGATGTCGATTAGACTCCTGACTTATATTTGATCCATTTGTCTCAAAGTCAAGCTTCATACCATCAATCTTGCTCAGAAGAGATTTCATTTCGCCCTGATCTGATAAATCACTGTGTGTAGAACGCGAGAAACTACGAGGTAAACTATCAACTCGTGATCTAGAATCCACAGATTCAGCTATTTTATGAGAATGATGACTGCGCTTAGATCTGCCTGATTTGTTTGAGGTTTTACTTCGATAACTTCCATGTGTATTATCACATCTAGAATGTCCTCCTCGACTAGATTTTGACAATTGAGAGGATTTGCTTCTTCTACTATTTTCGCTGTGTCTACTGGAACGAGATGCCTTGCTTTCCATGGTACCAATTGATCTTTTGCTTTCACTTTTTTGTAATTTAGCACCAACCTTAGGAGTTACCAAGTCACTCAAAGCGCTGACATGAGTCTCTGCATCATCACAAATTCCCGTCACAAATGGATCAGTCATTGAGCCAGCAGACTTTTCAGGGTCATTCGAATACTTAGAACTAGAACAATCACTTTGCATGGATTGTGTCTGAGTTTCGTTGATGGTAAATAATCCGCCACCATTTGTTCGTCTTCCAAATCCAAATAAACTGCGATTTTTCTTTTTTTGCTTTTTTTTCTTTTTGGTATTTGAATTTGCCTTTCCCTTGTATTTCTTACGTTCTGAAGCAACTGCTGCTTTTTCGTTTTCAAGAAGTTTCTGCATTTTGACCATTTTGGCCATTTCATCTGCTCTTTGCTTTTCTAGGTTTCGCTCTTTCTGCAACAACTCGCTTTGATGTTTTGAATATTCAGATAATTTTTGTTGCTTATTCTCTATTTCTTCTTCGGCTTTCTTCATTTTCTTAAAGAACTCTTCTTCATTTCTTTTTTATGCATAGCGAGAAAATGTGAGTCCAGTTATGCCTGCAAAAAATTACATCTTCATAATCATTTATCTTGTACTTACTTTTTAAATGCTGCTTCTGTTTGTTGTAATTCCAACATTTTTGTATTTAGACTAACTTTGTCTTTTTCAGCTGCAGAAATTCTTTCGTTCAATTCTTTTTGACTTTGTTTCCTTTCTTCATCTGCTTGATGCAATTGATTCATTTTTTCTTCAAACCTTACTTTTTCAGCTTCTGCAGCAGCCATTCTCTTCATTAACGCCATTTCAGCACGTTTTCTCTCAGCCTCTGCGGCGTCTTTGTTAAGATCAGCTTTTTGAATCGTTTCTTCAAGTGCTTTCATGCGTTGAACCTGCCTTGCCCTCTCTGCCTCAGAAGAACTCATTTTCTGCATTAAGTCTATCTCTTTTTTTCTCCTTGCTGCATCTGCCTCTTGTAAAAATTGCAGCTGTTCATTGAGCCTAGCCTTCTCTCCTTCAGTATTTGCTAATCTCTTCATAAGGTCTTCTTCGTGTTTCATTCTAATTATGTCTTCCTTTTGTGAGCCTTTCTTTCGCTCTTCCATAACCTCCTTTACGTACTTCATTTTCTCTGCTAATCTTGCTCTATCAGCTTCAGCATTTGCCATGCGTTCCATTAAAACCATTTCTTTCTCCTGCCGTGCTGCTTCCTCACGTTGAAGTTCATCCATTTTCTCAACTAGCTTTGCTTTTTCGGCTTCAGTTTCTGCCATTTTTGTGTAAAGTTCTTCTTCTTGTTGACGTCGCTGCTCCTCTAGTGTTTCTGTATAAATGATTTTTTTTTCCATTGCACCCTTCAATTGTTGCAACATTGCAGCCATCTTTTTCTTTTCGACCTCTCTATCTGCATCAGCTTGTTGGATTTCTTTGATTGTCTCCACCATTTTTGCTTTTTCGTCTTCAGCTTTTCTCATTCTTCCAATTAGCGCTTGTTCTTTTACTAAGCGTGATTTTTCCGCCGCAGTTTCCATCTTGGTTTTTTTCGCTAATGCACTTTTCATTTCATTGATTTTTCGATCCAATCTCCTCTTTTCAACTCCAACTTGCGACACTTTTTCCTTCAATCTCTTTTTCTTATTTTTTTCTATTTCTCGATTTTTTGCATCAATAAGACGCTGCTTTTTTTCGGCTCTTTCGGCCTTCTCCATTACCTTTTTTAACTTCGGAATGGTTGTCGATCCTTTTTCCATAATCACAATTGCGGTTGATGCTGCAATTTTTCGTGTTCCACCTTTTGAAATTATGGCGGAAGACGAATCCGCAGCTGCTTTACTCAATGCTTTGTCAGGATCGAGAACATTTTCTACGCACTTGCGACCAGCTAACAATACTGCAGTTGCAGCAGCTTGCGCTGCTTCTTCTTTACCTCCTGAAGCCAATACAGATAGAGCCGCGGATACAGATATCATAGCCCAATTGTGTGTGCATTCTTGGGCTGTCTTTATTTTATTGGGTATTCTTTTGCTGTCATTCATAGAATTAGATGAATTTGAAAAAGTTTTCCTGCTCTTTCCGTAATTTTCCAAAGTATTGGTTCCATCCGTAAAATCAGTTTGTGGAGTTGAGGATGTCGATACAGATTCCCCACTAAAATCAGTCCACAAAGATGTCATTGCTGTTGAAACAGTTTCTACTGCCGAATCGAAACTTCCACCATTTCTCAAAATTTGCGTAGCCGCATTTCCTGCGGTTCTTTCATTTTTTGAATTAGAAAGGATAACAGGTAATAATGGAGTCCCGATTGTTTCTGTGATAGTATCACTCTCTCCATTCTCTGTGTAACTATTAGATTGCATAGATCCTTGACTATAGTCTTTGTAGTTAGAAGTGAAACCTGTTTCTCTAGAAATTGTGCTTTTAGTTGCTGAGGTAATAGTATCGCCCTCATCATACCTTGAGTCGATTGTACTATTCATAGTCCCTCTTGCATTTTTATACCTCTTCAAAAGATTGCCGAAATCTGATTGAGTTGTAACTGTATCATTTTCAGTATACTTAGACTTGGAATCATCATCTGTTCGCGAGTCCCTTGTATAGCCTGTTGAATATATTTCCGTATATCCAGTAACAGAGCTTTCATCAGACCACGATGAAGAATGTGAGTTGCTCCTCCGAGGCATTGTCAGCTATGTGTGTATATTTCTAAATATGTTTCTGGAAATGATTTATTTTTCACAGTTGTTTCTTTTCCAAAGGAAAATAGATATTGTTCAAGTTTTTTTCTTCTTTTGTTATTGATCTATTTTCATATATTTTCATGATAGAGATAACCCAAATTGTGAACGATTTGGTATATAAAATCTCGTAGACCTAAAGTGAAAATCGTATAAAGATGACCGTTTTTTTCTCTTTTTCCCTTTTACATGATTATTTCTCTAATTCATAAGTCATCGTCTTAAGTATATTTTAATATTTAAGAAGCCAAAGAGCAAAAAAAAAAGGAGATTAATTTATTAGAATCATTCGTCGAGATTTAGCGAAAAAATATGTTAAATAAATTAATTTACAGTTAATCACAATTTTTGTTTTAACTGTCACATACTTGTGAATATTTTCCGTCACATTTAAGAAAAAGTTGCCTGCTAAAGCAACAAAAAGATATAGAACACCCAAGAGCAATTCCCTCATGCGATGGTACCAATGAAATCAGGTTCATTGACACAAGGAATGGGCATTCTTACTGAAAGGCACCCCTGCTTCTCGAATAGTACAAAGTCATTATCAACATCAATATCTAGTTATTCTGCTCATTCGAATGTGAAGAAAGATGGGCACGACAATATATCAACTCTCCCTACAAAAAAAAATCAATATCAAAATGAGTTCAAACATCACAAAATTAACTCCTCTCACAGATTAAATAACATGAGCATGAATAAGACCATTTCCTCGAATCATTCGTCTATAGAAGATGAGGCTGCTAATGCTGTAGCTTCGATACTACAAAACGGCGGCTCCTTTGAGAGTGCGGTAAAAACAGTAAAGAACATTTTGATTTCTAATGCAAAAGAAAATATTATGACTCATAAAGTAGCATCTAATGTGAAGAGAGAGTTTTTCGCTACCGCATGGTCAGGAGAAGAATCTTTAAATGTTGATAATAGTTCACGTCTTTCTAATACATCAAGAAGATCAACTGATCTAGCTCAATACTGGGCGATGACATCTGTGCATGTAGTATCAGCAATTCTCGCTACAGGAGGAAACTCTTCAGCTGCTCATGCAGCTGCATCTTCTGTTCTTATTACTGGTAGGAAGTGTATGGAAGATGGGAAAAACTTGAAGGAAGCAACACATACTGCAGCTATAGAGGCCTCTAAAAAGGTGCGACTATCAGGAGGCAGTGAGGAAGCAGCTACAGCAGCTACAGTTGCTATAATCGAGAATAGTATACTAAATGAAAATTCCAAAAAAAGTAGCATCGAGGCTAAGGAGAATGTTGAAAGCAATGAATCAATTGTTCATGGTAACTTTCAGAATCACCCTGGAAGAAGAAATGATGGCCTGTTTCAATCAAACCAAAAACTAGATTTATATTATCAGCGACTGGAAAGATTGAGAAACGAAATGAAGAATAAAAAACTTAAACGATCCATTATAGAAGCGGACCTATTTGACAAATATAATTCCAATATAAATGAAAGGAGAAAATTATTGGATAAGTTTACCCAGATATTGCAACTGACTGTATTTGAAGCCAGACAAGAAATAAAAGAAAAAAAAATTATCGAAAAATTCCAAATTTTAGAGAATGAAGCAGTAAAATTGTCAGAACGAATAGAAACTCATCAGTATAGCGAGGGAGGAACAAGTAAGCACGGGAAAAAGGAAGTGGATTTCATGAAAAAAATATCCGAATTGCTAAAAAAAAAGTTTACACTTCAACAGCAAAAAGCTGCTGATGAAAATCTGAGAAACAATCCTACTATTGATAAAAACGACTTTTTGTCTGACAGCTTCTCATATAATTCTTTGCCTTCGAATAGTCTCTGTAGCTCGAAAAATACTTCTATGGATAAGATAAAGCGTGTACGACAAAATAAAGGGAAGGAAAAAATTAGGAGAGAACAAGATCAGCATGCATCTCAAAATGATAGTGGATGTGAATATGAGTCTGCTAGTTTTGATGAGTCATATCAGTCAGACTTGCACCGTGCAGAGACTAATGATTCCCTCAAAAAGGCAGAAAGGGAAGAAGAACAATCTGCAGCCAGAATTGAAACAATGAAAAAGTTTTGGAATGGTACATTTTTAGTGGCAAGTGAAATATCGAAGGCGGCTGGATCATGCCTCTGGCTTTCCTATGAAGCTGGGACAGCACTTGTTGATGTAGGTTGTTCGCAAGTTACACAGATGGAGGAGGAGGAAAAGAAGAAAAAAAAGGAAAAAAAAGATGATAGAAGTGACGACAATACAAGTTTGACAGATGAAAGTGGCAACGATGACCTCACGTCCTTTCGACAAAGTACAGATGCTTCATCAAGTATGGAAGAAGATGAAGAAGATGAGACTAGATATTCATCAAGAGAAAATCCTAAACCTGAAAACCAAGAACCAGTTGAATATATTGATACAGAAGAGGAGAAAAACCAATACTCTACTATACATGAAAATGCTATTCGCAGTCAGAAACAATTCCCTACAAGACATTTAAACGGTCAAGCACCTGGAAATAGGTTAAAGTATGGTGTCACACTGGCGCCGAAATCTAATGAGGTAAGTTTTCTCATGAGAGAAGTAGAAACTTTACTCTCCAAGGATGTACCGTTTGCAAAAAGTCAAATCAAATCTTCATTAGCAAACCCGTATTCGTCATCAATAATGACACGAAGTATCCCAAGAAAATCAAGTACACGATCTGCGACAAAAAAAGATGCTCTCGGGAGTCCTCCTAAAAGACGTAACTTTATGAATCTCAATATTTCGTCTCATAGATCTCCAATTGGGAGTCCATTGAACAATTCTGAGCACGGAAATAGATCAATTAGCAGCACCTCTATAATTCAATATGATAATAATAGAACACCAAATGATCCCACAAAGCCGTTTTCAAAATACAGCCTAGTTGCTGGCCGCGCTCGTAATATTGGATCACCTCCTCCTACGTCGGGTATTGCATTTTACAATAAGAATAGAGATATGTCAAATAAGGAGGCAATGAATTCTCCTACCAAAGCTGTCGGAAAGATGAAGGATAAGATGTGGGGTATTTGGAAGAAAAAATAAGATATGTAAAGTAAATTGTAATAGATCTTGAATTTGATGTTAATAGTAAAGTTGTAATGATCACTATCTTCTTTGTATATGGATGACAAAAGTGCCTTTCAAGAGATTGACCGTTTTTTATACTTACATCAGACAAATCCAACTTGATGAAGCATACATCTGACGAAGACTCAATAGTTGACGAAAAAAGTAGTATAATTTTTGTTTGTTTCAGTAAGCATTGAAGAGCAACGATAACAAATAAATTTGCCCCTTGAATAATATTAAAAATAAAATTTAGTGAAAAGGCATGTTAGCAATTCAATGATCAAAGCTTATATTTGACATCAGCATAAAAAGAATAGAAAATATATATTCATATGGATATCAAAGTTCTTAATATTAACTAGTAAGCATGTTTAATACAGCATAACAATTGGAGAGGGTCAAAACAGTATAACATAAAAAATCTTGAATGATTGAACTTGATATTCTTGTGCAAAAATTGAGAATTTTCTGTATAGACAAATAAGTGTGACGTTGAGAGAACAAGGAGTCAAGTAAATATTTAGAGTTTTCCCACACAAATTGGAAGCTTTAACGTAGTTCAAAGTTAAATTGAATGAAGATCAACTATATGTGTATCCACAGGGCTTTGGGTACAACACATGCTTACAAGAACACCATATTTTATTGTCTTGCTTTATTTACAATGTATCCTTTTCTCATTGGAACGCTGATCGTTTCCATGAGAGTGTAAAATTTACCAAAGATGCGCATTTGAAATTTCTGTATGAAAGATCTGAAATGCTGTGATAACTCCATCATATCTTCTTTTTTAACATCATATATCCAATTGCTGTTATGTATGGAAAGATATTCATAGGTAATGCCATATTAATTATATTTTGATGTCATCGTCACTCCCTGGCAGAATTTTGAATCTAGAGAGTGAATGCCGACACAAGTAATCTTTTTTTAAATAAATTTAATAGCTTTAATAATATAATCTCCTGCAAAATTATTTAATAACAGGCGGAATAAATAATATGGTTTTTAAGCAGAAATTATGTATATGTACTTTTCCCACACAATTGTCTAATAAGTAGATCCATACTTAAATAAATCCTGCATTCTATTTCCCGGTTTTTCCACATCCTAATTATTTTTAAGTGTTACATTATATTCAAAACATAAAAAACAAATCCATCACATGTTTTGAAAAGTTGAAGTAAAAGAGTTGATGAAAAATGAAACAACAATATTCGATCAATTCAACGTCAAGTGATGCATCTTTATCAGCATACCCAATTGAATCAAGTAACAAAAATGAAGATGTTGTCAGTGGTGATTCATTTAATGAAATCTACAATGTTCTAAATCAAATGGATGATTTGGAGGTTCATGACGAAGAAATGACAAACCCAATAAATTCAACAAAAGATGACAATTCATATTATTCAAGTCCACATAATCATAGCATAGATTTTGAATCTAATATAAGCAGTGGAATAACTCGACAGGTATCAAATATATCATCGAAACATACCAAATCGATGACTTGGGAAGATTCGATTTCTTCTAAAAAGACTCCTTTATCCAAATTATCTCAGTCCTCGAGTAAATCCAGTAAATCCAGCAAATCTAGTTCTTCCAGAAAATCCAGTAGATCGAACTCATCCTATAATTCGAGTCATTCAAAAGTATCTAATAATTCCGTCACGACAGAAAGCAAAAGAGGACATACTCCTCACAGACTAGGCATTCAACATGAAATACGAAACGAAAATATGGAAGAAGTTACACCCCGAAAGATATCTGCAAATATGTCTAACCGCTCGAGAGATAGTAATTCTTCTTGTTCGAAAAGTAAATATGGTCGGGGTGAAAATAAAACATATAGCCCAGATCCATCTCATTTGCAATCTACCCAAGCACCTAAAATGATCCAACCTACTCCAAATACAAATGAAAAAAATCAAAAACCAAGGACTCAACAAGTATCGTATGAAGATAAAGAAAACCATCATGAAAATAGACAAACTCCAACACAGAACTCCAAGCATTATCCCAAACCCTTACAAAATCATGACAATAGTCAAACATGGGCCAAACTTTCAGTTAAAATAGCCTCTCGAGTACTTCAAGAAAGCAAAGATGAACATATAGCTCAAGCTGCTGCTTCCACACTCTTAGTCTCTGGGAAAAAATGTGATCAAAAACGTATGAAGCAGACGGAAGCTCGGAATTACATCGCTGCAGATGTATCCACGGCCTTGCTTCGTTTAGGTGGAACCCAGACAACTGCTTCTGTAGCAGCCTTGGCAATATTAGAAACAGACTCTCCCAGTGAAAGCTGGAAACTTCCTCCTCAAACAAATGCACTTCCTCACAAATCTAAAAGTGAAATCCCTCAACCTAAACTGCAGCGAAAGTCTTCTCAAAAACAGTCCAGTGCACTAGAAACCAAATTAGTAAAAAGCTTACGAAAGGCGGAAATTGAAAAGCAAGCGTTAAAACAAAGAATGGCTAACTTTATGACTATATCTCAACAGCAACTAAATGAAATACCAGTTCGAACATCTGATACAGGTTTGCCATCTTCCTCCCTACCCCGTCATAAAAAACGTTATCACGACGACGATAGTGAATTAGATCATCAATTGGCAAAATACGACGAAACTAAAACCAAATTATTAAAAAAACTCAAAAAATATAGAACAGCTGAAACAGATCAACGTAAAAAGCATTCTGATTTGGTCAAAAAAAAAGCTGCGGCATCGAAACTCAAATCTCGATATGAAGACAAACTGCATTTCTTAACAGATCAAATGGAGGAATTGAAACGCACTTCTACTCACCAAAAAATAGATTTGATGGAAAAGACTCACACTACCAAAGAAAAGAAAATAACGTTGCATGGAAGAAAAAAAATAGCAAGAGAGGAAGAATCGAAACATAAAAAAATGGAACAAGAATTGATGGAACGGATTGCACAGGTAGAGGCTGACAAAGCTTTTATGTCAGAAGAAATCAATGTTTTTGAGGCTTTGATAGAAAAGAAGGAACGCAATGCCGAAGTTGCAGAATTGGAACGGCATCGGGTAGAAGAAGAAATCATGGAAAAAATAGCTTTAGCAGAAGCTGAAAAAACCATTTTTTTGGAGAAAATGCATGAGATACAAGAAACAGTTGAAGCACGACGGTTTGACGATGAGCGTCTCATGTCCACGATGGCAGCCACAGAAGCGGATCGAGCTGCTATTGCGAAGCAAATGCAAAAATTAGCGGAGGCAGAAAGTGTCTTAAAACACCATGAACAAGAATTAAGAAAAAGAATCGCCTCAGCGAAAACCAATCTGTTAATTAAACGAATGCATGCAACAACTCATCCATCGGACAGAAAAACTCAACAAATGCTTCAGTTGGATGAAAATGTAACAGGGTCCAATTACAAGGATTTGGATTTGGATCGGATTCTAAACATGAAAGCAGGTAGTAACGGAATACTAAAAAACACGACCCATCCGATTGAAGACTTTGACGAAGGGACAATCATGAGTAATGATAATACTCTAGAAAGCCATGGAAGCAATGGTAGCCATGTGAGTAATGTTCAAGAGGAAGAAAAGGGTATATTATTGCAATCTATACAAGAATCCATAAATTTAGTGAAAGACACAGGGAAAGGTATTGCAGAAAAATGGTCGGATTTGTATTCCCGTGCAGCATGTATGGCTCCAACTTTTATGCTAACAGATACAAACAAGAATCATGGAGAAATCTATGAGCTAGATAGTATCGATGATGATTCTCAATTATTGTATTCAAAAGAAGACAATGACTATGAGAATGATATTAAGGGCTTTTTGGGCGCCAATAATCCATACTTGAATGATTTAGGTTACGAAGATCCAAATTATGAAGACATGGATCTAGATATTGATTTTGACAATGATGGAGACAACAGCACTATTGAGATACGGAAGCGTGACAAATCATCTATTGTGAGTTCGAAGGATAAAAATCGTTACCTAAGTGGAATCATGTCTCGAATGGCAAAACAAAATGACAACCTAGAAGAATTACTAGCGGATGTAGATGATTTACTAATGGACAAGAAAAAAGATATAATAGATGCTCCCAAAAATCAATTCTTTATGGAGAGTGGAGCAACATCCTTGCGATCCCCACATCATCGATCTGGTGTCAATTTAAATTACATTAGTCCAACGGCTTCAATATCTAGGCAGTCATCTTTTCGTCATTATCGTGTCCCCAAAACAGAAAATGCCTATGATGATTATGCTCATATTTCACGACCAATGACTCCTCAAGGGATTTTAAAGAAAGGCAGTTTTCGTCATGAAGATAGAGAGGGTCCTAACCTAGGCACTATACCTTCGAAATCCAAATTTCTAAAGCTTGGTAAGATGAAATTTAGATGGAGAAAAAAAGCAAAATAGATAACAAGAACTATTTTTATATCTGTGGTTATATCCATTGCAAGGTTTTAATTTTTTATTTTATGTATGCAGCAACTATGAATTCTTCGTCGTAGGAGGAAATCTCTCTTGAAAAATGAAAAACGTAAATGACACAATTAAATGAAATGAAAACAATAAAAGAAAAAGGTTTGAAGCAAAGAATAGATTCCATTGATATAGAGTTGCTGAATACAAATCATAGATTTAAACTATTCATCTCCAAATTCAAAACTCAAACAATGTAATAAATTTTGTTTTGCTTTTAGGATTGTTATAAAAACATTTAGTCTTCAGCGACTAGGGATAATTCGAGTTCATCCATGTGCATATATCCATCATCTCTAGAAAGGGTACCTAATTAAACTGTTCTTCATATATTTTATCATTCTCATAATCTAGAAGGTGTCGTATGGTACTCTTTTTGTTTTGACTTCTGATTGTAATTCATCAATACTTAAAAGAAATGGTGTACATTCTTTTTTGCATATAATGTTCATTTCTTCTTATTTTTATGTTTACAACATAACTCAATTAATCCGCTAATCATTACAAGATTTGTTTGTGACTTTACTTTTGTAGATTACAAAAGACTCCCAAATATTTAATCATATTCGTCAACCTAACAGCCTCATCAGACTCATCAGACTCATCACTTGGCTAAATAGTCGTAGCTCAATTGCGTTTCAAAATGCGACTCAAAAATTGTCTGATCTCTCATCATTTCGAAATTGCTCCCATCTTCATCGTTGGAGAAAGTAGAATCTTTCGCGACACGAATCATTAAAAAAACAAAAGTAAAAATTGATCTGTTAGGAATTTTTGTTAGTGATAATATATTGATGATTGTGCAATGATAGAGTTAAAAAGGATTTAATATCATGACCAAGAAAGAACTCCGGTTCCTGATGTTTGATTTTTAAAATGATAAAAGAGTAGTTCATATTTGATTATGGAAAGGATTTTAAGAAACTCATAATTTCATCATGCTCGATCGATGTAGATTCGAATGCAATTCTTTAGAGAAAGTGGAATAGGTATGGATTCAGTTCACGCTCATTTTTCCATAACAGGGTAAGATTCTTGTCTTGACAAGACTTAGGCAGTTCAAAAGAGAATCGGAATTACTTTTGTTTACTATCGTACAGAAGTTCATTGATATTTACATACATGTGAAAGAGGAGGAGTAACGAAATGAAGTAACATGTAAAATAATATGTGTTTACAATTGAGATTCGTTTAGCTTTCTTAAAGATATGAGACGGACAAGATTTTATAAATTCCTGTAGTAACTGCAGTTTTAGGCATGCATTCAAATCTCCATCTCTCCGTCTGATTTTTTGACCAGTTGTGCTTTGGCATTTTCAATTTTAGAAAGAATATCTCCCAACGCAGACTTTCGACTACTTGCACTCGTGACCGATCCAGACTCCGAATTTCGTAAGCGTGAAGAACGACGTGTGGTTGTCACGGAAAGGGGGGTAGCACTAGAGCCTCCATTTGCTTCCGTGTTGTTAGATCTGCGAGAAGAGACGCGGGTCAAGGAACTGGATCGAGGGCTTCTACGGGACGACTTTCGAGGTGATGGAGAAGATGCACGTGGACTATTTAGCTTGCTCAAAATGCGTTCTCTTCGAGAATCTCTTTCTGACAGCGTACTCTTGGGAGTAAAATTTTGATGTTCTGTGTTATCCCCCATGGAAATGTGTGATACACCATCATCGAAATCCTCATTTGTGGAGGATGTGATTGCAGGATTCTCCATAGCTTTCGAATGATCGCGTAGAAGAGAAGACGAATACGAAGACACGGAATTCACGGACACAGGAGGAAGACGTGGTGTGCGAGGTGTACGATTTCCAGATCGAGGTAAATAATTTCGTTTTCGTGGAGAATCGAGTGCAATGGGTGATGGGGGACCATTGCTGGATCCTTCCTTGTTGATGAAAGAGATCGACATTGGAGGGTCAGATTCATGAGGTGATCGAGGAGTCTTCTTCTGTAATTTGGCCATGGCAATCACTTGTCGAATAGCATTTTCATCATCATAATCAAAATCAGGTGGAAACTGAATTGATACACCACCTACACTGGCATCATCTCCATCATCAATTTTGGAAACTTTTAATTGACTTGATCTAGAACGGCTTGATCTAAAGCTTACGCGAGATCGTCGAGAATCGACACTCTTTGCATCTTCTTCTTCCTGTCGTTTCCGCACATCATCAATCTTTTTGACTTCCTTGACAATATCTGCAAACCGTTTTCGTTCATTGACAAGACGTGCACGTTCCGCATTTCGTTGAATTTCATCATTCACATTGTGGTTCTTGGCTCGGACAAATTCCTCTGTCTTTTTCAAGTCCTCTTTGATTTCCTCCTCACGTTTCTTCACCTCTGCATCAACCTTTTCTTTCAATAGGGACTCTTGCAAACGTTTCAATTCCTCAGTTTTCTTCTTTTCATTCGCCTCTAGTTCCAATTTCATTTTAAATTCTCCCTCCTCCTTTTTCCTTCGAGCAGTGTCCAGTTTCATTTGTTCAATCTCCTTTTGCAAGCGTTCCTGTTCTTCCAATTTTTGACGATCCTTCCATAATCTAGGATCCGGTTTGCCTTTGTTCGGATCATTGGTATACGCTCCATCCAGTCCACTCCCAGACCCTCCACAGACGGCACATTGTGTTTCTCCATTTTTCACCATTAAGGGAGAAAATTTACATTGTTGTCCTTTGCAATAGTCAGTAGCCATGGACCATCCGTCTACCATTAATTTGAAGATTTTCTTCCGACTTGCGCCACGTAAAAATTCCCATTCGTCTGCAGTGAGAGCTTTCGATGGGATTGTGACGGCTGGATCAAAATCGGAGGTAATATTGACCAACTTCAACGGAGCATTAGGATCTCGTTTCATGTCTTCACTGGCTTTTTGAAGTTCTAGTTTACTCATAATAGCGATTTTGTCTGTTTCGGTAGCTTTCGGAGTAGGTGTTTCAGTCGTGTCTACCAGTACTTGAGGAGGAGTATCGGTCGGTGGTGCCGAAGTATCAATCGTGAGAGACGGTTTTAGTGTCTCTTCGGCGTTTGTTGCAACAGGAACAGGTACTGACGAAATAGATTTAGCGGAGGTAGTACTGGAAGTAACCTTCGTGAGAGGAGCCGCTTGAGAAAGTGACAGAGTGGGCTTAATGGGAGCCGGAATTCCTTTGGTGGGATCATTGACATAGGTTCCATCCAAGCCAGTTCCTGTTCCACCACATGTGGGACATTCTGTGACTCCATTTTTCACCATTAAGGGAGAAAATTTGCATTGATTTCCTTTGCAATAATCGGTGGCCATGGACCAACCATCCAACATCATTTTGGATATTTTCTTCCGACTTGCGCCACGTAAGAATTCCCATTCTTCGGGAGTTAAGGGTTTCGAAGAAGTGATGGAGGAAGATAGATGGGCTGTGGGAGCATTGGCATTTTGGAGGGACTCCAAGGCCAGGGTGGCTTTTTGATATTGTTTCATATCTTCTCCTACTTTTAGGTCTGCCAATTTGCCCAAACTGGAAATGGAAAATTGGGGGGAGGGAGAGGAAGAAATGTTATTCGGATTGGCGACAGGAGTGGGCAAACCACTCTGTTCTGCCATGACATCTTCCAATTCAACTTGTACGGATAGGGCTGCTTGACCCACTTGATTATGAAAGACTTTTTTTTGAATATCGGACAAATGGGTCATGGCCGAATCTGCCAAGGTGGTGGCTTTTTCGGCTTTTTGGTGTGCGTGTTTGGCTGCTTCTTCGAGTTGAAGCATCTGTTGGGCATCTTGATTTTGATCCTTCTTGGCAATCGCATCCAGAGCTGCTTGCATTGCAATTTGTTTTTGGGCTTGTGCCGATTTGGCCTGACGTTTCAATAGTTCCAAGGATGTCTGTTTTTGTTGTTGAAGTTGGAGTTGTTGTTGTTGTTGGTGTTGTTGTTGTTGTTGCAATTGGAGATGACGTTGTTGTTGATCGGTGAGTTTTTGTTGACGTAGGTTTTCAATCCGTTGATTGACAAGACGAAGACGATCCCTTTCTTGTTGACGTTGTTGAAGTGCTTCCTCTTCGTCAAATCTGATTTTCATTTCTTCTTCAGGTGTGAGTTGATTGTTGACTTGTTTCATGAAACTAAGAAGAGGGATGTTGGCAGACTTGGGAGGAGATGGAATGTGGGACGATGGTGGAGTACTGGTAGTCAAAGGGAATAAGGGGTTGCCTTGAAGGTCCATTGTGGCATCATTGACTTGTAGGAAATATTTTTCCATTTTGGCTTCTTGTTCTCCTTTGATTTTGGCGTCATGGATCATGGCCATGTAGCGATCTTCGAGTGCTTTGGCAGAGGCAGACGATGGAGTGGAAGCTGAAGCTGAAGCTGAAGCTGACGGTGGAAGGGAGGAGTTGGACATGATTTGTTGCAAGAGTTCTTCTTGTTGCAGAGATCGCAATTGCACATCCTTGGTAAGCTTCGACTGTTCTTCTTTTTGGAGTTGTTGACGTCGGAAATCCGTTTGATTCATCTTTTGTTCTTCGTGGATTCTAATTTCTTCCATTTGTTGTTGCAGACGAAGCAGTTTTCTGGATTCTTCTTCTTTTTTCATCTGTTCCATTCGTTGATTTCGAAGAAGCTCTTCCTTTTGCAGACGTGTCTGACTGGCAAGACGAAGTTGATGGATTCGAAATTGGTCATTTTCTTGTTCCTGAGAATGGATCGTGGAATTGAGATGAGTGTCCTCCACATTATTTGACTCAATTTCTAAAGCTTGTTGTTTGGATTGTTGAATGGGATCTTCCTTCAAATGATCATCATCATGGGCATCATCTTTCTCCTCAAAGGAATTCGTGGGAGATGCAAGATCCATCAAAATACTTCCGGTCACCCAGCTGTCTCCGTGCTTATCTTCTAATTCTTGCACATGATTTAACATATCCACGTGAGTAATGACGTGCGATTTGCATTTGACACAAAAGGGAATTCCTTCCGTGTGAGAATCGGGTTTGGGTGGAGGTTGGACTAAGGGCCTGGCATCACAACCGATGCAGTTTCGATCAACGATGGTCCAACCCAAACTGACTTTCTCCTGGATGAGCTCTTGGAGATCATCCAGCATGAGTGTCCAGTCCTTTTGATTGTCATTGTCATGACTCTTATCATTATCATTGTGATTGTGATTACCACTGTGATTATGATTAGGAGGATGATTGGGTGACGCTTCCGGCGCGACACTCGTCATTGTGGATCACAAATAATAATAAATAGTCAGAATAAAATTAATAATGATAATGATAAGATTCACATGGAATAATTCGATTACGATTTTTGGGGGCCTCTCCATTTAGCGACAAATTGTATGTGGATTGGAATAGTTCCCGAGAGTCAACGGATGGAGAAACAATGACAATGATAATTATAATTATGAAATAAATACTGATGGTTGATTCTCATGACGTCACTAAATAATCAATGATGATTATTTATTATGATTATTATGATTGATATGAATATTATGATAATATTATTATATTATGATTTTGATGAATGTGGCGATCCGCAAGAATACCCGCAAGAAGGATTGACTTCCACAGTCACATCTCTCCCAATCCGAATTTCCACTCAAGGTCAATTTCGCAATCCTGCACTTTGCTATGCTCAACTCGAACAATTCTTCCAACTTGCAAACACATTCATAGTCACATTCATAGTCACAGTCACAGTCACAGTCACATTCATAGTCACATTCATAGTCACATTCATAGTCACATTCATAGTCACATTCTCCACCGCCGTCCACATTCCAAGTCCTTCTCCCGCCAATCTAGCAACATCCAATCTAGCAACCTCCAATCTAGCAACATCCAATCTAGCAACCTCCAACCTAAATTGAACACCAATAACAAGAACAGCAATGGATGGAACTGGAAGCGATTTGCTCAATTGGTGAAAATCACTCGCATCCCCGTGGTCGTGTTCGCAGTCTTTCAATTAGGCTATCAACAGGGCATGGTGGAGTATGCCACAAACCCCCAAAAGAAGGAGGCAGAATTGC
>Ga0209092_10001847_pt1 | contig 20072 bp, 17 predicted proteins | sample FraStrMetagenome_FD_187446 | JGI IMG/M metagenome (GOLD analysis project Ga0209092, IMG submission 187446) | Marine eukaryotic phytoplankton communities from Arctic Ocean - Fram Strait ARC3M Metagenome (SPAdes) (version 2) | ecosystem: Environmental > Aquatic > Marine > Oceanic | place: Fram...
TGTTTGTAGCTACGTGATTATCACAGATAGCTGAAAATATGGCGTAAAGTATCGTCACAGATACGACGCTAAATTGATGCGCGTAGAGAAGAACGTGCTCCTACTACATGCGCTGCTTCGGTCTAAAATTTGAGAATACCTTATCTTCAATGAAAGAGTTGAATAAATGAAAATTTGATTTCATTTAATTATAACTTCCATAGAATTTTCTTTGCGTCTAATTTACTGTTTATTGATCACGTGAGAGCAAACCTTTTACAGCATCTTCTATATCATCTTCTCTTTTATTTTCATCATCTTTTACAGAATAAATACGTCTCAAACCATGACCAGGGAGAATCGCGTCCAATTTCGGCAAGGTCAAGAATTTTCTCAAAGTTTGTGACTGGACAACCAAATTGTTTCCAAAAAGAGGAAATCCAGACATACTTTCCTCTTTTGCAGAATACGCATAAGTGTCACCAGTGAAGAGAACATGTCTCGATTCGGATTCCGTTTCAATATTTTTTCCTTTGAATAAAAGCGAAATAGATCCTGGTGAATGTCCAGGTGTATGAAGAATTGTGAATGGATGATTATCTGTATCATTTATACTATCGACATTCAGATCATCTCCATCCAATGTCCAAACTTTCCATCCTCTTTTGGAGATGACATCACAATTATTGTCTTTTTCATAAGTTGTTTTCCCTTTTAGTAAAATCTCTACATCTTCTAGAGTTTCATCGCCTACCCAGTTATGCACACCTAAATCACCTTCATGAAAGATACGTTTCAAGGACGGAAAATGATCTCTCCATTTACCGTGATCTGCTGAATCGTCTACATGTGTAATTAATAGATAGTCTGGACCATTTTCACCCGTTAAGGATAGTACAGCTTTGACCGCTGCTTTCGAAAACTTTGGGGTATCCACCATGACAGACATTTGTTTCAAAGGATCATCGCCCTGATGTGCGGAAGTGGAAGTTGTGACTAAGTAAGGAACTGCTCCAAAAGAGGCAGAATTGTGATGACCAAGATAATATATACCATAACCTTCTAATCCAGACACAGGACGAGGAAAAGGGAATGACCTTTGATTGATTTTGGGACTCAATATAAGTTCTTTGGCGATTTGCTCATCTTCGGAACTAAGCTTAGCTCTTCCAGAATGATTCCGCTGTGCTGAGTTTTCGACTCGTATGGCTGAGACTGGACATGCTGCCATTGCAGCTCGAGCCAGGTCGAATTGATCTTCATTTTTTGTAGGATCTGGTTGATGTGATACTATAAATTTGCTCTGTGCTTTAGAATAATCAAAGGTATCCGGTGCGAGCATTTTACAAGCAGAGCAGCTTATACATTGACTATTGACGTACAATACACCCTCTGCATTTTCTTCCATTCGTGATGGAGCAGCGAAAGCTGCTTTAGTTTTAGTGGCAGCGCTTCTAAAAGTAGCTAATTGAGATGAACAAATTTTTGGATGTAAGAAGATAAATAATACGAATGAGAAGGTTTTCAAAGAAGACACGTTCCCATGATAGAAACACGGACAAGCATTATTTCTTCTCATTTTGTTCAATTTCATTTGTTGTTTGTTGATGTGTTTCTTCAAATCTTTTTCTCATATTATTTTGCGATCGACGTCAGCATTAAGAAATTATTACTGTTATCTAGAGGCAATATACGTCATAAATAAATGAGGCTTGCATGAATGAGCATGCTACATCCAGAAGTTAATTGCTGTGCGCACAAACAAACGTCAAAATGGCCTTTCGCAACTATTCCTACAAATTCATATCTTCAATATGTATGTTCTCCATCGCCTCCACTTCCACCATATCAACCACCGCATTTGCTGTACCTGATCCTATTTCAGTCAATAGAAATACAACTCCCCAGATCCCATCACAGAACCGTGCCTCAGGTTTGCTCCAACAACGAAATTTGTACAAGGGTTTTCGCCATCGCCAACGTCATAGTGGGATAAATTCTTCCAGCATCGACACAAACTCAAATGTTAAATCTGTAAAGCCTGCAGGTGTAACTTCTGCATATTACCTTCTTTTATCACGAAAATCACTTCTTCGCATCGTTGGATCCACTGCTCTTTTACTACTACTTCATTTCATTTCTCCATCACCCATTCAAAAAAATCTGATCCAAATCAATTACCTGATGCATCCTACAATACAGCATCATTGTCACTCATCTACTGTTTCTTCACTTACGCCAAAAATAACTCAACTATCGCTTCCTCTATTATCTTCAGCATGCTGTCTTGTCCAGTTAGTCTTGAACATATTTTCTATCGGTTGCGCAGGTTTGAATACTTTCCTAGGACCTTTGCGGCCTTACTTCATGGGACTACTGACATACTTTACTATGACACCATTTTTAGGTCCCAAACTACTAAGTCCAAAATGGTTTTCATTGGGACTATCCTGGGGGTTGGCATGGTTACCTGAATTATTACATACTTTTAATAATTTCAGGAATGGTAGTAACGCTTTGGATTCCTCAACAAGAAGTACAACCTTTCAAAAAAAAGTAACGGTCCAAATACATGTACCTACCATGGGCTGTGTTGCGTGTGTCAACAAAATTCAAAATAGTTTAAATGCATGTTTATCTGAAAAATTACCTGCTGATTCATCTTATAAAGTTGATTCATGGTTGGTAGATAAAGATGCAAAGATCCCTACTGAATTCGAAGGGGTTCGCTTGGAAAAAGGTGGAATTGCACAGATTGTTTTGGAAACCCCAGATGAAGATCATCAAGGAAATATTCAATTTTCTGCTTTAATTAATGAACTTTCGCTTGCAAAAACTATTGAAGAAGCTGGTTTCAAAGGATCTCAAGTCTTATTCATTTCAGATAAATAAATAATGGATGATTGTTGCTCGCCTTTTTATTTATTGAATACTTTCTTGCAATCGTTTAGTTCGGATTTGACCAAAGAAATTTAGACATTGGGTGGGAATCATAGTTGTCGAGGAGTTTTGCTTACTCAAGATAATTGAGCATTAATTGTAATGAAATATCCATGACGAAATTGCGATTGTATTTGATACCTACTGCCTCTAGATTCCCATGTATGTCTGCAACCTCTCTAGATCCAAAAAATTAAGAGAGAAATATTTACAGTATTATCGCATGAAACGTTAACGACTAATTTATTCTTATTTGCATCGAATTCAGTAAGTAAAAGTAAATAATAGATAGGATCCTTAATGATGAATATGATCCTCTTGTTTATCAACTTCTTCTATTTTTAGTTTTTTGGATGAAGCTTCATACGGACTCCATCTTTTGGTGTGTCAATGAGACCATCCTTCCATTTTAAGTTCTTCGTATCCGTCAATAACTCAAGACTTTTGACATTACGTACAAGAACTGAAAGGAAGACAATCATATTTGTGGAAGCTAGAGCTTTTCCCAAACAGTATCGACGTCCGACACCTTATTATGCATGTTTGCAAAGAAAATACGTTAGGATTTATATGTGCACATCGTATTCCTTTAGATCAAGCTATATTTTTGACTTTCTCTTACCATATGGTACAAATTCTTTTGGCCTAGTTTCAACTTCAAGCCATCGCTCAGGTTTGAATCCTTGAAATAAATCCATATGGGACAAGTCTTCTTTCCAAGTTTTTTCATCATATTCATGAGTCAAATATATGCTCAATATAGCTAGCCAATCTTTTGGAATTTGATAACCATCGATTACCAAAGTTTCATTAATTGTTCGGAAAAGACCTGCTGATATCGTAATCAACCTCATGCTCTCCTTGATAACCGCATCCAAGTATTGACAATTGCGTTCAAGTATATCCTGACTCAGATTGTTTCCATGTTCGGCAATGATTTTTTCTTGCTCAGCAACCACTTGATCCCATACCTCAGTATGGAATCCTAGCAAAAACAAAGTATTTGTTAATGTCATCGATGTCGTATCAGATCCAGCCGCAATTAGGAAAAGAACATTATCAACAATTTGTTGGTAAGTTAAGTGCTTAGAATCATCATCTTCAGCTTCATCATCGATGGCCAAAACCATCCCACTCAATGTAGAATTGTCGGGACCATCTATTTGAATCTTTTGGATTCTTTCTTCAACGGCTTTTTCAATGTTTTTTTTTGCTTTGTAAAATCTAAAGAGCTTGAAGATAAAGCCAGGTAATGGAAGCGCATAAAGGACGTTTTTAGTGACAGCACTAGTCCAAATGACTACCTCTTGTTCGAATTTATAATATTCTTCTTTGGTCTTGAAGTCCAAACCAATGATTTGCTTGCAAGCAATATTGATAGATTGATCCTGCATCTCATCACGCATAACTAGTGTTTCTCCTTTTTTTGCTAGCATTCCATCCACAAATTCTTGTGCAAGAGACTGCAAAGTAGGAATACTCTCATTAACTTTTTGTGTAGATAATCCTTGTCCAACCATCTTTCGTAAATAATTATATTTTTGTCCATCTTCTGCCTCATAGATAAGGCTTTCAGCTCCTTTGATTGTAAAAAATTCAAAAGTCACATATAGCATTAGAAACAAGTGCTGGTACCCATAAGACCAGTCGAAAGTTGTCAGTTACTAACCCATTAGTACCTCGAGAAACTTTCCATCTAAACCATAATCTACCTTTTGTGCAATACCTCCACCAAATTCATTCTTCAGAATTTTTTTCGACTCAGAATTACCAGCAATAAACAATATTGGGCTTGAATATCCAAATGCCTTAAAGAACTTAGGATTTTTTCTTCCAGTTGATTTTGCTGTTTTCGAAACACCTCTATCTATACGAGTAAGAAGGTTCAACTTTCCAATCCATGGACATCCACCTATTTCACCTGGAGGTAGTGGCTCTGAATGTGATGAATCCGGAAATGATCCAGGATAAAGAATTCTCTGTCGCTGGAGTAAGAGTAGTAGACCAAAACCTATGAGCATAGTCTTTTGGACTAAAGGTGGAAAGAGTTGTGTAGCTTTCCTAGCTACGGAAGTTGATACTGAAGCAAGTGGCCCTGGGGATAGGTCGAGCCTTGTTTGTGAAGATCCATTTTCCAACCGGATTTTCTCTCCTGATGGAAGATGATTGTTAGAGTCAGTGAAGTATTTTCCTTGGTTTCGTAAAAATGATGATTCTGAACTAAATGTAAAGCCTTCGGGAACTAAGGTCAAAACGAGAACGAAGATTTTAATAAAGATGGCTGTTTTCGGTTTGGAGACAATCATGAATAAGAATGATTTGTTTACAGCAGTGTATCTTCTTTGAAAATAATGACCCTTTTTAGATTTCTTTTGTTAGCTGGAGTTTTTATGTAATGTCACGTAGACTTTTTCGATGTATAGATATATTCTGCATGGTCTCATGACAATCAAGGTATCAAGATGAGAATCCCAATACAAAATCTTTATAGAGATCCGAGCAACGACTTCAAACTGCATTGAATACAACGATAAATGAAACTAACAAAAATTGAAAACTAGAAGCATATCCATATTATGAGTAATTCATTTGACTTCTATGCATTGTGAGGAGCGAATGGAATACTGTCAGCTGCAAATGTTTGATAATGAGCAAATGATCTACAAAGAATTTTGGTTAATCGACAGAAATACCACTTACCTTATCAGCCTGGGAAAAAAATTGACGTGGTCAAAACGGAATAGAATCCGAAAAGGAGAGATTGAGTGTAGTGAAGCCAATAATCAAGAAATAAATGCAAACGAAAAAAGTGGAAGTTAAAAGAAAACGAGCATGATGAAAAGAGAAACAGTGGCAATGACAATGAAGATGCGAGTGACGAAAAATTAGTTCCAAATGATTCAACATTGTCAGAACATTAGATACAATCAATTAAGTGGAAATTCATTATTATTATGCTTTAGCCCTTGATCGATATGTTTAGAAAGGGTTTTACAGTCGTCACAGAGAAGATCAACACATAGCCAAGAACATCTTCAAGAATGGCAACTGTTTTGACAAAAAAATCATTTTTGCAAACCCATAAAAAATTTTGCTCTAAAGCGCTTCTTGATATTTCATGAAGGGCTTCCAGAATGACAAGAAGATTTAATCAATCTAAACTCATAAACTTTTTCTTATCAGACCAAGCCTTGTAATGTCAGATTCAGCAGCTAGCACATAATGTTGTGCAAAACTCCACATAATTGATTTTAGTTCATTTGAAGTGAATTTGTTTTAGTTCTCATTTGAAAGAAGACTACATTACTTGTTTCAGTACGGCATAGGTTTGATATAAATGAGCAGACGAATAAATAATTGTGGTTTGACCCCCTCCGACCTCTAAAAGCTCCGTGCTGTCATCATGAATTTCTTTATTTCTATACAGGACCTTTTTTTTCATTAAACCAATTATCTTCTTAGTATCGTAGGCTGAGGTTCATTTTCAATGCAAAATAATTAATAATTAAGTGGCTTCAAAATAAATCAATAAAAAGAGACTAAACTAAAAATATTCTCTTAAAACTCATTTTGTGACGTCAGATTAGGATTTGTATTCAAGTTCTTTTTACTCTTCCCCTAACCCTAACCCTAACTATTCTTTGATTCCTGCTGATCGGAACACCAATCAAAAAATTTGTGTTACCATAGGAATAAACAACCACCCAAAACCTACACCTTTCTTTGATTGAGCTGAATATATACGAGAAAGTCCGATTTGAGTGCACAAGGAGAAGCTTCTTCATTGAACAATTCATCTAAATAATTTTATGAGCGGCACCCGGCGCCTTTACAACGCCGTGGCGAAGGCGGGATGGTATACTTCATGTGCATCAGTTCCTCTTGTATCATTAGCAGGAGCCTTTTACTATCGTCCTTTACCAGATTTAGAATCTGAGGACTGGGGAGGACCATCACATTATGCACCAAAAACAGTGACTCCGAATCAAAAAGAAAAACGAGAAAATCCGCTTTTTTGTAAAGAAGCAGTTGTAGAGCGTCATCTCAGGGGGGAAACAGAACAAATTTCTGATGACATTATTGAGAAATTTCTGAAATATGGTTATTCAGTGTCACGATATGTGGTCCTCAACGTTATCAATTTAGTCATCAACGTAGGTATGAATTCAAACTTGTATAATACTTTTCGCCTTATCAAAGATGATAGATATGAATATCTCCTTTCTTCTATTCATAAAAGAAACAAAGGAGAAGCACTCTTGACTGTGTCTAATCATTGTTCAACAATTGATGATCCAACTTTATTTGGTGCTTTCCTCCCAACCTACATGACATATTCACCTTTTCATTACGATAAAATTAGGTGGACTTTGTGTAGTCAAGAAATCTGTTTTAAAAATGATTTCGTTGGTAGCTTATTTGGAGCTGGGAAAGTGCTACCAATTGTAAGTGAATTCAAATACATCTCCCGAAACAGTTATTCTAAAAAAGGGTTTCACGAAACATCCAAATCCTTTATGCTGTGTCTCTTACATCTTCACTTACTTAAAAAATAATAGAAGAGAGGAGGAGGAATCTTCCAACCATTATTACATGCATTTGCACTAAAAATAACAGATTGTGAATGGGTACATGTATTCCCTGAGGGCAAAATTGTTCAGTCTGGATCGCTCGGCTCAAAATATTTTGGCACGAGGACTGAAGAGCGGGCAACAGAAATTGGAAGATTAAAGTGGGGAGTAGGCAAGCTAATTGGTAAGTGCTTAAATTGGATGGATTACAAGTAAAAATACGAAGAAACATATTAAATTGAAAATTTTCATTGTCGGAAAACTACAGCTCATTCATCGGTTCCGGTTCGGGTAATCCCATTTCACCATCTGGGAATGGAAGGTATAGTTCCTCAGAAAAAAACGGGAGAAACCATTTATAAACGTCCATTAGGCGGTTGTGATGTCAAATTTCGGGTGGGAGGTCGTATATTTTTTGATGATATCATCAACGAATATGAAGAAACACATGGTAAACTATACAAATATGGGACTGGAAAAGGAAAGAAAAGGATTCTTGAAGATCGGAAAGAATGGAAGAAGTTGGGGCGGGAAAAGCATGAATTGGAGCTCTACAGCCGAATCACTCGCAGGATCGAGATTGCATTGGAGGAGCTGGAACGTGAAAGTAAGATGGACAGTGACACTATCGTCCAAAATGTATACGCAAATCTCATAGAGGAGCTATGAAAAAATCTATTACTCGATTAAGCTCAGAACTATAAATGTCAGATTTCTCGTTGAATTTATGATTTCTCGAAAGTAAATAATCTAAGATAATGATATCAATTTGATGCGATATCCTCATTTGACACTTATGCATTTTTGAAGACTCCATGATAACGAAATCTACACAAGTGTATAGTCATTACCATTTCTATTAAAGCGATTTCGAGGTGAGGCATTGTTTGATTATTAGTGATTGAAATGTGAATTTGCAAACGCAAGAAGGGCTTTTTGAGCTGAAAAATATCAGTTCAAATAAAAAATCATACTATTTATCGAAGGACACATAATTTGCACCCTATCAAAATCTCTTTTACTACGGAACCTGTCCCTGTAAATCAATTGATCGAACAATATAGATTAACACAAGCTTTGATTATTTCGCATTATTTTGACTATAATGATAATGCACAAAATCTGAAAGATATTTTTTTAAAATGGCCAAAAGAAAGGCTTAACCAGTTTTTCTTGGTTTCGTGGGAATCCAGCCACTCTTCATGACAAAATCAATCACACCGTCTCGCTTTTCTACATCTATTTTGACTAATGCATTTTGTTTTGGATCATTCACATTCAGTATTCCAGCTTCAAAGGATTTTTGAATCAATTCTTTTTTTGCTTCGAGATAAAATTTAGGAAGCAAACTCAGCCTTTTGCAGAGACCGATTTCTTTGTTTGATAACAATTCAATGCCTGTTGCATCACTTATTTGAAAGTCGTCACCAAAAGCTTTATTGTCTGTATCATCTAATTCAACTTTATCTTTTTTATCTGATTGTAATACGCAGTCCTTTTCCTCTTTGATATTTCCTTTCTTATCTTCTAGGAGTTGTCGTCGTTTCCTACTTCGATCTTGTCTCGAAATTCCTCTTGAAGCATTTTGACAAGAATTCATGTCTTTCAACATCTTCAATCTCTCGTCTGCTTCTCTCTGAGATACTGCTATTTTGTGATGATCTCTTCTGCGTTTATCCAATTCATAGGCTTCTGCCTCTGCAAGGGTGGTGATACCCATTCTTCTATAAAATTGTAAACGGGATATTTGCTTTCGTAATTTTTGTGCCTTGATCAAGTTTTCAAGAAATTCATCATGTTGCCCCTTTGTATGAAAGCGGGCAAAGAGCCGCATGCGCCTGATTAAGTCCAGTTCGTCGGGGGGCAATTTCTTTTCCAACATCTGGTTCTTTTTATAGTCTAACAAATCCCAATCTTTTAGGAATTGTTTTCGTCTTTCTCGTTCATCTAATTTTGAGTTGTAAATACGAATAATTTGGAGTTTCAAAGCTCTCTCTGATGGAGGATCATTCGAAGAAAATTCCATGTCGGCTAGAATTTCCTCTGCATCGTTGTCATATTCGACATCGAAGTCACCTCTTCTTGGCATGTATCCGGCTAGTTCACTCCCTTGCATAAGTCGAATATCATCTAGTCGTGGGGGTAAGACTGGTTTCCTGCTTTGCTTCAAAAAACGATTATCTTTATTCTTACTCATCCATTCTCTATGTAGTCTTTTAGCTTCTTCAGTACAATTGGCGCTTGATATCATATTGAAATATGATTTTTCAGTTCTCACGATAGTGTCTCGTCCAACTTCATCATCATTTTTTACTCCAATTGGTGGAATGTATGGTTCTGGCCAAAGGTCATCATAGTTTTCAAGAGAAGACGTGAGAATACGTCTATATCGTTTTTGTCTAGTATTATGAGTACTGTAAATGCTCGCATCAGATCGGCGGCTCTTTTTCTTCTTTACTTGCATGATATTGTGTGGATTCATATTAGTATCATTTGCTTTGCTCTCTTCTGCTTTTTCTTCATCTACCTCCACAAGAATATATGGTGGCAGGATATGCCCATACCTACCTAAATAATCATCAAGATAACGTTCCATGCAGCGTTTTGCACTTTTTGTTGAACCATTGGTCGAGGGATTATTTCCAGAAACAACTTCACTAATGTCAGCCCAATTTCCTAGACCTAAAGATGAAATTGCATCAAGCAGTCTCAAGTCTTCTTCTACGGTCCATGCATTCTTGACATTTTCCATATATTGCTCTTTTCCTTTCTTTTCTATTCTTTCTACATTTTTATTGATATCGCTATCATCTTGTTTGATTGTTTTGATGACTTTTGATGCGTCTTCTTCTTTACACTTATTTGCATCCCTGCTAGAATTAATATCGAGGGTTTCAGGTGATTCTTTAGCGTTTTCTGAGATCGCCTTTTCTCCGCTGAGAGTATCACCTATCCTGCTTTCATCTTTTAATTCATCTTCTGCTGGTACTTGTTCTATTTTTTCTTTGGTTTTGGTACTGACTTTTTGATCAGACTTTTTTGCAGGTACTTTGACTTCAGTTTTGACTGTGTTATTTTGTACTGACAAATTTATGAGAGTTTTTTTTTCTGTGGCTTCCGCACCTGACATATCTAGGAGTTTTTTTTCTTCGGTCGAGGCAATAAGTTTTTCGTCTGACTTATCTGTGGGTGCTTTTTCTTCAGATACGGCAGTAACTTTCTCATCTGACTTATCTGTGGGTGTTTTTTCTTCAATTTTGGCAGTGGCATCCTCTTCTGAAGTATTTGTCGATGAGTTTTCCTTGGTTTTGGTAGCAACTGCGTCATCTGACTTATTTGCTGATGAACTCTCTTCGGTTTTAGCAATGATGTCTTTATCTAACTTATTTGTAGATATAGAATCTTTTTTATTTGAAGAGTCTATTTGAAGTTTTTTCCCATTTGAGGGTTTTTTTGTTTTGCTTCCCTTTTCTACTTTGCTTGGTTTGTTATCCACGAAACTTTTATCTTTTTCAATCCTATCATTTGATGTCTTAATGCTAGGGAATAATGGAAATCGCGTCGAGTCTGCCACTCGGTATCCATGGCTTGCCTCATGTTGACTAACATAACCTGCTTCACCTTTCTTTTTCTTCTTCGTAGTCTTCCCACTTACTATGTTAGCATTAAGCGTTTCATTTTGAAGTTGTTCATCGTAAGATAATGCTTTGGCTGCTTGGGCTGCACTTCGATTTGTGTTAGCTGCGCTCGGATCAGTTGTTGAGAAGCAATCCAAGCATAAATCAAAGTCAGCGCAAACGGCACATCGTATGCGGGGAAGTTGGGATATATCACGGCGACAATAATCGCATTCGACTAATTTTTTACGAACGTCAAAGGTGAGAATCATATCAAGTTCATTTTTTGAAGGATCTGAGTCCATTCTTGCGGCATGCAGTCCATTGGAGCTTGGTAGGTTCTTCTCCGGGATTGAAGCTGACGACATCGAACTGTTCTTTATGTCATTTTCGATGTTATTTTCTTTCTCGTCATTCTTTTTCTCTTTTTTTTTTCGATTGTTTCTCGCCTTTTTTCGACTTGAGTTGGAATATATGGAATCATCATCTCCGTTTGAGTCAACAGATTTTCGGCGTTTCAATTTGTTTGTGGAAGGGGCCATTATTTTATACCAATTCAATACAACGATACGGAGATAGGAATTCGGATTCTTTTTGAAAGACACTTTATAATGATTGAGTGATGTTAATTAAAAATTCGAGATAGTTGGTATCGATTTTGTTGTGAGAGAGACGTTGTTGTCTTCGCGCCGAAAAGAGTACGGTAGCAATCACTGTGGAATTTAATTTATCGTTTATTGAGAGACTCTCTGACATGAGAGTAACTTCATAAAACTCAAGTAACTTTATGTAGAAAGTAATAGATGGGCCATAGTATAGTCCTGTACTTACAAAGAAAAATGCATAGGGTGTACACCACCTTCAATTAATCCTTGTGGGAGTGTACATATTATTATACTAAAAGCTGCATACGAAGCTATTCTTACCGAATCCTGTGGAGGAAGTATCATTTGTTTTGACAGCAGTGATTTATCCATCATCATCATATATCAAAAAGTTCATAGCATATAACAGCAGGAGGAAAATGTCATCACTAGAGGATCAACCTGCACAATGCAACCAAAAAAAACACCATACGAATACAAATCTTCACCTTTTACGAGTTCAAACGTCCGAAATTTGTAGTGGGAAATTAAGCGGCCGGGTTTACTCTCGACCATCTCCTGGTGCAGCTTTCTTTCTGATCGATCGTACTGAGCTCCAGGATCAAATACAAAAACAAATCCAAAATGAAATCTCAAAAGACATCCCTCATTGAATTTCTACAGTCATATAGCCCAAATTTTTACAACGATTTGGGACAATTCAAAGAAATGGAAAAAATGCCAATATAGGTGTACTCTAAAAATGTTCTGGGGTATCATTCTCCATTGGAGGATCAATACTTATAAGTGTAGACGAGGATATTCTTGAGGAACGTCAATAAAAACAAACCAATGATTTGAATGTAGTATCCATTTATTCAACGAAAGTAAAATTCAATGTGATTTCTGAAAGAGAGCATTTTTTAATATAATTATGCTTCTTCCAACAAAAAATAAGTTTATTGTGAGCAACATTGCATTGCCATGCTGTCTCACTTTCATTCAATTCCCCCCCCCCTCTCTTTACTTAAAGAGTATATTTGAAAAGAAGGCTCATAAATATAGTTTCATGCTCACAAGGTTGAAAAATTTAGAATTCATAATATATAAAAAATATAGAGCACATTAAATTACATTTTTATATTAGTAATGAGAAAAAAATGTCAAAATTTGTTATTCTTTACATCTCATTCGCAAAAAGATTTTTAATAGCTAAACCGTTATTGACTACTACAGATTTCGCTTGTGTTGCTGATCATTCTTTTGGCCTGTAGAAGAACCAACTTATTTAATCTCATATTTTCATTTAGTTGGAGATTGAATCTTCCATCTTGTGAAGTAAAGTTATTAATGATCATATGCATTGAGATTCAAATTTGGACTTTCTGGCAAAAAACGACTACCCACTATCATTTTTTAGAATTCTCAGAATGATGACGTAAGAAACAAAAGAAAAAAACGTGTGCGTTTTCACTTTTTCAAGAAAACCATTCAAGAAGTTATTCTTGTTGAGAACAAAAGCACGAACTCAAGACGAATACTCAACTGCTCGAAATAGAGTAATCTCTCAACAACCTCAAGAAGACAACATTATTTCATAAAAATTCACTTATCATGTTACGAAGGGCAACAACAAGGCACACAATTCCAGAATTGTCAAAGGAGCCAAACAGAATACCATCAACTACATCTAATTTGTCTGAACCAGCAACTGCAGTAGATTCTCGATCATCAACAGAAACGAATGGGTTGGAATGGGCCGTGTCTTTTGGTGCAATGATGGTTCCCTTTGCGGGATTCTTATATTTCCACAAATTGGGTTACTTCAACAAAAGTTTGGAAGTAATAGCAAAAAGTCGATTTGGTGTGCACGGATTCTTAGCTCTGCCTTTTGTAACATTGAGTATAGAAAAGTGCATTTATGACACAGTACAGAGTTTACAAGGTATCGACCCAAATGTTGTACCGGAAGGACGCGGAGGATTTCCATCTGGTGGTGCTGCACTACCATCCTTAAGTTTGGTAGCTGTCCGCAAAAAAGACTAACGTTTTGCTTTGGAGAAAAACGTTGAATGGGCAAGGAAATTAAATTATAGATTCAAAACTTTCAAATAAATTTTGGCAATTATCAATTATCAGCTTTTATCTAGATTTCCACTCTTGATTTAACGGAATCTGAAATTAAAATTCTTTTTTTTCCCTTTTCCAAAAAGGCATTGCACTAATTTCGAAATCAACTGGCAATATCGCTCTATCTAATGTTCATGCTTTTCAATTAGCAATATGAAACAGCCGAAGAAGCCTGAAAAGAAAATCTGCATTGAATTAAGAACCATTCATCATGATAATAAAAGACGTAATAGAGTAAAAATACTACCATCCAAAACAAGGTTCAAGGAAAGGTTGCCTGTATCAACAAAGAAAGATGAAACTGAAGATACAGCGGCATATAGGTCAATGCAATGGGGTTACAAAACAATTTCTTGCGTGTCTATTCCATTGCCACAGAGTTATGAGGATCTGCAAGTGAAATTTGCAAAAGCGTTTCCTCAACATGATGTAAGTTGAACGACGGGGTGTATCAACTTTTGTTATGAATTGAATGATGCAAACTAATTTGTTAAATATGACAAACAAAATTGAGAAATTGGTAATTGTAGAGCAAGAGAATGGTACAAAAATATCATCTCAGCAGAAAAACTTTGATAAATTTGACAAAATCATCTTCAGGGAATTTCAGCCAGGACTTCTGCATGACAAAGGGAAGACAAAGGCGAAAGGTCTTCCAGAGGTAAGAAAAGTTATCCATTTACATTTAAAAAATGAATACGTGAGATTTAACCAATTTAACTTTTTCCTTTCACCTAGACCTGGGAGGAAGACAATTTTTATTCCACAAAAAATGGAAACATGCAACTTAATGTAGAGAAATCATAAAATCCATAACCTAAAAAGGCAAGCGTTTCAAACTCAGGATAGAACCGGAATTGTGTTTTCCCTATTTTTCACCCCCTTCATCGTCCGTTAGAAATCGGATTTCTCCCCGGGTTGCATCTTTTAATGATATTTGTATGCCTTCTAAAACTTCAGTTTTACATACCACTGTTGCTGCTAGATCGCCATCGTTACCGTACGATTCATCTTCCATTATACCACCATGCTTATTCACAGTATCATACAATGCACCTACAAAAGATCCTGGTGTTACTACTTTGAAAATAGATTTAGGAATTAGAATTTCTGTTTCAGAAGCATGTATGGCAAGGCGAGCAGTACCTCCATAGGCTCTTATCAACCCGCCTGCTCCTAATTTTATACCACCTGCAAAAGAAGCAAAAATTAAGAGATGTTAAATCTATCAAGATGGACAATTCTGTAAAAGAAAGATAGAATAAACTGTACCTACCACTATATCTCACAACAGCACAAACTGTATCGGATAAGCCCTCCCCATTGAGAGCTCCTGTACATCGTATTTTATTTTTAAAAAGTAGAACAAAACATTAATCTAGAGGCTTTGCAAAAGATGCATGAATTTATACAAAATCTTGATTTTTAATTTTGTTTAGTCCGTACCTAATATAGGTGAGCCACCTGTTCCCGTCGGTTCTCCATCATCTGAACTTCGCTCTTGAACAGGATTAACACCAGCAACAAACCCAAAACAGACATGACGACTTTTTGGATGCTCTGCTCTAACTGACGAAATAAAATCCTGAGCATCGTTCCATGATTCACAGTGTTTAATTATTCCAATAAATCGACTCTTTTTAATGATTTGTTCATCACTATAAATACCTTCGACGATAGTTTTTTGTGGTATTACTTCCGAGGATGGTGATTCTGATGTTGCTTGCCTTGATACGATGGATGGTGGATATGATCTAATGCAAGAAAAGTGGTTATAAATTCGAATTCAGTCAGTGAAATACCTTTTAGAATTGTTTTGATTCATTTTAATAAGAGAACACTTCAAATCTACTTAAATCGACTCACCTTAGTTGTCTCTTATGATGTGATATCATGAAAGAGAATCCGAATGATAACCTAAAGTTAGATATCATGATGAGAAGCCCTATGATGAATTTAGGAAAAATAGTCATTGCATTTGAAACTCGGGTTGTGTATAGTAAGTAGTCAGCTTCAACTTTTGTATTGTGATTGCTCAAACCGACTGTGTGGAAGGAAACTTGATGATTTTTTCTATTTTTGATTTTTCTTATATATTTTTATTTTTTAGCAAATCCAATTGAAATTTGTTCTTCTTGCATTGAAAGAGAAGAAAGCAAATAATTTTTGAGTTGTTCCTTAACACGGTTCAGCATGCAAAATGCATCTTCCAAACGCACGCCATCCAAAACGAATTCTGCGAATGTCGAATGTATTTCGAAATAGAGTCCTTCTATCATTTTTCTTTGATTTTTGTTTTTTTTTGCTGCAGTCATCCATCACTTAGCACTTCCTAAGCACGATAATTAATATACAAAATCAAAGATAATCCATTATGTCACTTGTGAATAGAACATGCTGGGTAGTAGGAGGAGTAGGGGTTATTGGACGGGCACTCACAAAGTCTCTTCTCCGAGCAGGAGCTACGGTTATTGTAAATTCACGAGAACAGTCGAGGCTTGATAATCTATCCGAGTACCTCCAGTATCATGAAAATCTAGTCACTTTTCGAGGTTCGTTATTACCAGGTGCCGCCGATAAGACTGTAGAACGAGTATTAGAAAATGGCTTTCCATTGCATCACGTCATAGCTCATGGCGCTGTGAGATATTGGAAGAAAAGTGGTAAAAATAATAATAATGCTCCTGATGGATTTGATGAAACTTATAGTCTTGACAAGCGAAGGTTGTTAGAAATGAACGACGAGGAATTTCGTGATGCTGGTGGTCACCTAGCGTCTTTACATTTTAGCGCTGCTCGAGCGCTTTTGCCAAGGCTTGAAGGAATTTCTCATCTCACTGGTGTAGGAACTTCCTATACATTTGTAACTGGAGATGGCGGAGGACATCCTCAAAATTTTCGTTCAGCTGCTGGCGAATTAAATGCTCATCATGTTTGGGGTCTTGCAGCTGCAATTCGAAATGAATTGAAACATTCGAATGTAACATGTAGTGAGATCCGAGTTGGATTACCTCTTAATCGGCCAGAAGAAGAACGTTTACAGAACCCGAGAGAAAAACCACTTTCTGTTGACATTGGAAATCTCTGTGCTGGTGTAGTCAGTTCAGGCAACTTGGTGGACAATAGTCTTCTTAATGTTGCTAGTGAGGCAAAACTCACTGAGTATTTATCTGATTTTCATGCTGTGAATCACGAAGAAAATTCGGAAACTATTGTCATGTAATAGAGGACAAACACCAATTATACCATCAAAAGTAGAAATAAATTCAAAAAAAGTTTTCGCATGATCACTAAGGTTTTTCTCTATGCACTTTAAATCAGGGCATTTTTCATATCCAATATTAAAAGATTTCTTTGAGTTTGAATAGGTAAAAGATAACAACATTGGTCATGAAATAAATTTATAGAAACTGACTCCTGTGAGCTCAACGAATTTACAAATAAAATGTTGATTTAAAAATTTACAAAAAATTCGAAGATGACTTGAAACATTGGAACAAAAATCTATGCGAAGTCTGAGGAACCAAAATCATCCGTTAAATTCATCGAGAAACTAGAGTTGGTGGCATTCGATGATTCTGCACATTCAGGGCAACAAAACATATCACAAAGAATTTCCTCACAATCGATGGTAAGAACCTCAAGCATAGTGAGGTTACAAATTGTAGCTGGCATCGTACCGGTAAAGTCATTACCATGAAGTTCAATTGCATCTAACAAAATATGACAAGAAATCAAAAAAGTTAGCAGAGGTTTCAAGCGCACTATATATGTGGCGTAGAAATGTGAGTTGCTTAAACATACCTAAAGACGCACTGAACAAATTCGGAATAGAACCTGAAAAAAAGTTGTTTTGTAGAGACAAATCCAATAGATCTAAGGATGTCATACGTTCAGATATTGTTCCTGAGAAAAAATTATCTGCAAAGTTCAGGAACTTCAATCTTTGAGCATTATAAAATGACTCGGGAATAGTACCATTCATAGAATTATGTCCAAAGCTAATGTTCCTAAGATTTGAATTTTCATGTATGGTTGGAGGTATTGTGCCTGATAATTCATTATTCCTTGTTTCTATGATACGTAGGAACTCTAATCCCATTAGCTCAGCCGGGAATGGCCCAGTGAAATTGTTATTCCACACAGTAAAATCTCCTTTCGGCGATGAAACAAAGAATATAATGTAAGGCGATTGAATTTGATCTTTTCAATTGTAATTTAAGGTTTACTCACTTAGTTCTGTCAGATTTCCGAATTCTGTAGGTAAGCTACCACTGAAATTGTTGTTATCGATAACAATTCTTCTCAGACCACTCAACTGTCCAATTTGTGTGGATATGCTGCCACTTAATTCATTACCACGGAGCTCTACATTTAGGAGGCCAGATAAATTGTAGAAACTCTCTGGGATCGTACCCGTGATTTGATTGAGATTGATGGCAAAATCTTTCAATGATTGTAACTTATCAAGGCAATTGGGGATCGATCCGGTAATAAAGTTGTTATTGAGATCAAGAAATTCTAGTTTGTCCAAAAAATTAATTTCCGAAGGAATTGATCCTCTAAGCCCGTTTCCAGGTTGAGTTCCTGGTCATAAACGAAAGAAAGCAAGATGTAAGTAAACTTAAAGGAAAAATATTTCCAATAATTGTTTACAGGATAATCTTACCGTAAAGCATATGTGTCACCCAGCCATCTTCATCACATTTGAGTCGATACCAATCACATTCTGGCCCTTTGCTAAGTTGATCAACATGATGATCTTCAATTGTCATGCAAGCATATGATTCAAATCTACATAGACAATCTGTACCCCGTGGACAAATATACCATCTATCACCACTCATTGCAAAGTAAAACACGGCAAGAACATAGCGTTGAATCACATTTACTGCATTCACATCAACATCATCTTCATCAGCGATCCAATTCAAAGCTGCATACTGAGGAGAGGACTGGTCGAGAAGCTCCTCTATATCAGTAACTTTTGCTTTCACAATTACTTGCGTAAATTGGCTGAATCTGTTTGATGAAGGCATAGAAGAAGGAATCAAAGATGGTACAGATGATGGAGCTAACGAAGGTTGTAACAAGTCCCTGTTTCGTTCGAAGACTGTTGTACTAATAGGGACGAAGATTGCAATACTAGCAATGATAATGATAACAGTAATACAAATTAATCGATTTGTGGCAAGTTTTTTACTTTCCGCAATCTCAAAATTCTCTTGATCTTCATCTACGATAAGACCGCCAATAATGACATCATCATCATCATCGTAAATCTGAGCTTCGATTGGAAGCATCTTAGAGGTATCGAAATGAACGTCAGCAACCATTACTTCTCCGACATCTTTACTCTTTTTTAAAGAATCTGTACGAACGTCACTGTGATTAGATGCGAATGACTTGTGCTTGAAATCGTCATCGACAGAATGTCCACTTAATATAGAATTCTTTAATGTCTCTTTCTTTAAAGATTCATCGTTAAAGCTGCTCGAGGCAAATCCATAATTTTCTTTGTCTTTATTCAAAGGATCATCGTTTGACACCAAAGACGAACCCTCCTTCCGAACCTTATTTTCCACATTATATTCATTATCATATTTTGATGTGATTAATTTTTCTGAAGACGAAGCTGGTCTCACATTAGGCAATTTTGAACTACTTTTATTGACAACGCTGTCTGAACTTATTAAAGAGGGGCCTATCACAACAGAAAGCTTCAATTGATTTTCCAACTTATCCTTGTACATGGCATCTTTGTCTATATCACTAGATGATTTTAGTTTAGAAGATAAGTCGATTGATTCCACTTTTACAGATGTTTTGATAGAAGGACCTGACACGCCAGCTCCCTTGAGCTTATTTTCGATGCGCGTGTGGTATGAATCTTTACCATTAGCAATATTATCAGTAGACGATTTCGAATCATCCGTAGAAATTGGATCTAATTCAGTAATAGCTGTTTTTGAATTTGGACCTGAAGGCCCTGACACTCCGGCTCCTTTGAGCTTATTTTGTATACGTTGACGATATGCATCGTCACTATCGTTACTGCTGGTTGCTGAGGGCTTCATAGCTAGTGAAGCACTGCCAACTGTTGTTGATGCTGTTGTTGCTGACCCTGCCATTGTCACTGGCGCTGTATTAGAAACTGAAGGCCCTGACACTCCGGCTCCTTTGAGCTTATTTTGTATACGTTGACGATATGCATCGTCACTATCGTTACTGCTGGTTGCTGAGGGCTTCAT
>Ga0209092_10001849_pt1 | contig 20070 bp, 19 predicted proteins | sample FraStrMetagenome_FD_187446 | JGI IMG/M metagenome (GOLD analysis project Ga0209092, IMG submission 187446) | Marine eukaryotic phytoplankton communities from Arctic Ocean - Fram Strait ARC3M Metagenome (SPAdes) (version 2) | ecosystem: Environmental > Aquatic > Marine > Oceanic | place: Fram...
ATCTTTTTAACGTCACACTTTACACTACCACCTGGCGATGACCGGACATATCTTCCCCGCGCTTTTGATTTGATTGCGTAATTTTGACCACCAAGATGAAGAACTTCCCATACATGGTTATCGTTCGCCACTTCAAAGTTTTCGGCAACGACTTCACCATCTTCACAACTTCTCATGGCTGGATGGTGAATGCGTCTGCTACGGATAAACGCTAACTTGGTACTAATTACAGACATATCGATTTTACCTGATTATATACAATTTTCCTCGAATTGACAAGATATGGGGAACTGAAATATATGATGATGATTTTGAGTGCTCGATACTGAATATATTATTTGTGAATAATGCCAGAAGAAGGCTCCTTTCGGTTTGGCGATAGGGCGAGAATTTAGACGTAACTTATCGTTCCTGTCCAAATTACTCCACCACGACTTTGATGAAGTGACAAACCATTCTACACAAGACTCCAACAGAAATAATCCTTTTGAATGTCAAAGTGCATACGAAACCATAGAGTGTTCAACTGTCCCATAATACAAACCGTGAAGTATATCATGCCCTGCTTACATTCTAGCTCAGAGTGTAGCAAACTATGAAATTTCCGTAACTTCATTACCATTTCTTCGACTTTTTGGTTACATATAATATCTATGTAATAAACCCTACACCTCTTCTACAATGTCATTAAGGAAAAGGAGTTCTTTCATTAGAAGAAATTGAAGCAAGATTTTTGAAAAATATACATGCATGCTATTTTCGATTTTCGTTCGTTGTCCATACCTTTAGAGTTCCACCCAGATCTATGACTTGATGAAACATTTCAATTACATTCATCCAAGTTTAATGTTAACTGAAAAAAAGGTAAGAAGAGGTACATCAATAAATAGGAAAATCGATAATCATCATCAGTGGTCAATATATCTGTTTTAGATCTGCAGCCATTTTAGATACATTGGAACAATTGATTCGCTTCGCTCCTAATGTAAGAAGAAGCAACTATCACGTGGCTTTGTTGTATACTGGTAAATTTCTAGCGAGAAAAAGAAACATTCATCGTCTTCACGTATAGCCAACGTGGCAATTTTACTTTAACGCTTTGACTATTAACATCGAAAGATATCTAGAGGTATCTTCACGGACATTCAACGTGATCTTTATATAAAATCTCGTTCTTTCCGATTGCCTCTGCTTTTGTATGGCGAGTTGGACCAGCTTGAAACACCCAATGTGCACAAGCATCATTACAATGTTCACCGTTTGCTTTTACAAATCCAAAACATGAAAAACGTATATCATACATGAGATACCGCCCAAAGACCGACTTGAGAGCAATCGCATCATTGCAAGATCATTCTACTTCTTCAACAGTCCAGATTTGTGTTTTATCTGAAGAAAAGTCCCCGTCGCCGCCGCACTCGACGTCACCATTATTACTGCAAGTAAGAAACTGACCGTCATAATTCACTATAGCGATCTTATCTTCTTCGATACAAAAAACCCACCACCCCCATTTACAATTAGCATTAACATAACGAGTACATGTACCGTAAAAATGATTCACGACTTCCTTCTTTATTTCACGAGTACTGTTAAAATGATTCACAAAGACTTCCTTCTTTGTGTCACGATGCCGGGCGGGTAAGCTATCATCTTTGCAAAAGAACCTGTTTCGGCAACATCGAATGAAAACTTCTCTCCGTGGAGTAGCGAGGCGGGTATCGGTACGAAGAATTGCCCATTATACCCATAACCCGCATTCATCTCGATCTGTAGCCATACAATAGTCTTTGTCACAACCTAAATATTTCCCAAAACAAGACTTAAATGAGACGTAACCTTTGTCGGTACTTTCTATGTTCCACCTCTCCAAATCTAAAACTTCCTCAGCGTTACAGGTTACTTTGCCATTGTGAGTCGCCCCTAAATATTTACCCTTGAAATATCTACTCTTGATTCTTTCTCTGATGGCGTAACTGTCACCATCAAGATGAATCACGTCCCAGTAAACATGGTTATACGTAAACCCATCAGCAACAACTTGACCATCTTCACGACGTCTCATGGACGGGTGGTGAACACGTCGGTTTCGAATGACCACCCGAAAATGTTCACATGTAAACATCTTTACGAACTGGTCTTGAAAAAGTATGTGACAAATAGAATCCAAGCTGTGAGCTACGACTCGCTAAATTGGCGATTACGAGAGGTATACAATTGCGCAGCGTGTTGTATTCGAACTGTGTATTTTTCTTTCAATTGTATACGTACATCACATATTGCTCACACTCTATCAGAAGAGCTAAATAAATTTTACAACTGACCCTATTTGTCAATACCACTCTTCATTCCATTGAGATCGTATGTTGTTGCAACGTAACCCGCATTTGCCAGTTTTTGTCGAATGGAACATATTTGAATCGATTCCACATACTTTAATCACGGATTTTCGAGGTGACATCGCGGCCCATTATTGACAGCGAATTAAGAAGCTGGAATGTCACCTGTGTGTACAGGTAATGATTCCATTCTATTGCTTTTAGCGGACTCGATTTGCTTGTGGTTGGTCACTTTGGAGAGAAGTAAACAAGGTTCAAGGTCAGTGTTGTCACCTCGGTAATAATTTCAAACTACGTTTCCGACGTTACGGCCGAGTGATGGGTATCGATAGGTTAAATAAATACTTACGGAGAAATAGGTCTCTACGGGACGTAATATTCGTATTTCGTATGTCTGTCAATCAAGTTTGGACTTTGGACACCATCCTACACCGAAAATCAATTGGCCACTTCGAATACCACTGACAGGATCAGCACACTAAATGCCGATCCCATCGCCAACGAAGCAGCAGCTGGAAGCATGGAATGAGGATCAGCTTCGAATTGCCTCTCAGGTGAAAGTTTTGCAGGATCCATTGAAGAATCAATATCCTAGGAACTTTCCTGGTAAAGAAGAAATCACCCCATGGAATTTCAAACCGATATCGGGTGATGAATGCGATGGTATTTTGTACGGAGGTCTTGATGTTAGTTTTTCAGATACTGAGGGCGAGCCCAGTGTTGCCGTTTATGTCGTAGTGAAAGATGGTGAGGTTGTGTACAGCGATTATGAGTTCTTTCATTTATCTGTGCCGTACGTACCATCGTATTTGGCATTTCGAGAAATTGATGTGTATGTGAGTACATGTACAATATGAAAAGTTGTTTGATATGATAAATGGTGTTTGAATCTCGTATTGTTGATGTATTATACATACTTAGCACTGAAAATTGCAAACATGATTTTGATCGAACAAAAGGTACGGTTAATTGCAAAACAAATCAATGATATGGCCGAAATGACTCCATATGTAATTTTAGTGGATGGCAATGGTATAATGCACGAGCGTAGAGCAGGTATTGCATGTTTTGTTGGAGTTCGAACTGGAATTCGAACTGTTGGAGTTGCGAAATCATTCTACAATATCGATGGCTTACTACGTTCTGAGGTTAGATTTAACATCAGCGAAGAATTGTATTTGTTCAATAAGTATATCGCAGAGCACGATGAAGAAAGCGTTGCTGTGCCTTGCCGTAGATTGATTGCCATGAAAAGACTTGATTCACGAGACAAAAGTTTCGTTGGAACTAAAGCAAGTGGTCCATGTAAAATAGTAGGTGCTACGAAACCTTTTCCATTGGCGCTCTTGCTAAATGGATCAAGTGGTATCACTTGGGGTATAGCATTAGTTGGGCATGGGGGTGTCGGAAGCTCTATCAAACGTAGATCTAGAGATATGAAAGGCTCAAATACTCCACTGTATATATCTATTGGACACAATGTATCACTTGAAGATGCGTTAGTCTTTTGTGTAAAGCAATGTTTGTTCAAAATACCCGAACCAATAAGGCAGGCCGACTTACGAGGGCGTGAGTTTATACGAAATAGAAGAGATGTTGTGTCGTAATTTTAAATTAAGATTTAAATCTGTACGTACCTATCGCTTGAACGTCTTTAGTAGGTTAACATTAACGCAAAGCGATTTGAAGGTGTTGAGATTGCACATAATTTACGAATATTGTTAGAACGAAATTGCCCTATTAGTTCTCACAATGTAATTATAGAGTCATAGGCAAGTACTTTTCACCTCTATATTATAATTTAGTTTCCCATCGCCAGACGGCTTTGTTGAAAACTTAGTTATGCCACTTGTCTGAAGGGAATGCATCTACATCCAGGAAACATCTCAGTGCTATTTATTTCTGCAACTACCCAAATTCATTTCTCGCAAAGACGAGAAAAATGATAGTTGGATTAAATCTACTAAAGATAAAGTAGGACCTTTTGTGGACGAACCAGCTAGAAACCTTCAGCAACGAAGAAGTGCGTTGTTATTGTTTTCAACTGATTTTGTTTATTTCGGAGTACAATAAAGAACATTGCTATAATACACAATAGAATGACTGCTTTGAAAATGCTGGATATTAGTGAGATTTCAATAGCAAAAACAATTGCCGACTCGATACTACAATTATCCTACGAGTATTTACGGATCTGACCTTTTTTTTTATTCACATCTGTCAATTCATTTTTTCTACTGACAAGTGAAATCATATTCGACGAGTCAAGACGTGTGGAAAACTTGTAGAGTCTACGCCGACGCCGTTGATGGCAGACGCTTCAAAAATATGTTGGCTATTTTAGCTATAATATTTATGCGTTCTTCAAAATTTTCGACTCTGTACTATTTCAATGAAACAACTACGGTAGGCAACGCTGCTAGAGAATGAACACCGAAAACAATACTGCAAAGCACAATCACGCCAACACCTCTACTGGCACAATTGATCATCATCATCAGTGGGCAGAGGGAGGAACGAACGAAGATGCGATGACGAGCCTACAAGAACAGCAGCAGTCGCACGAATCAACGTCTTCGACCAAAAATGATAGGTCCAATGATTGTTCAGAGGAAGCGTCCCCAACAGAAGCGGCGGAAAAGGAAGTACGCGAAGCACGCGTGGCTACCACGGCCGATGCGGTATCGCGTTTGGAGGAGTATCTTACAGCTATGAAGGAAGCTACCAAGAAAATGCTCGGAGAGATGGACGTGTATTTGAAAACCACAGAGGGGGTCATGGTAGATTACATTCGGTGCCAACATTCTCAGCATAATGAAGCACGTCGGTTGGAAGAATGTGAACCGGGTGTAGCAGAAGCGACGCAAAGGTTTCTCGTAAGCATGCAATCGGATATGATGAATGGCGCGAATGTGGCGGCTTGCGGTAACTATTAGGGCGGCGCTCAGATATTTTGTCCGCTGAGCTGCTTGACCTTTGCTTCAAGAGCTGCCTCTACTAAATAACTATAGCTGGAAATCCATGTTCCAATTAGATTCGTATGTTTACCCAGTTTCCAACCTAAAATTCTTCTTTTTTCTTTGTTCGAACGCACCAACTTTCTATTTTCCAATATTATCCAAATACCACCGACTATCTAAATTTTACGAGTCAACATTTCTCACGCGCTAACTTCATCGTCATCCTCTTCGACAATTACTGGCATCTGATATCCACAATCGCCTCGACTGCCGGCATTACCTAGGTTATCGCTGGAACCATAACCAGAAACGCAGTTGCAGACACCTTTTTTATGATCACACAAACCACGTCCAGAACATTCAACAAATTCTTTTGTTCCTTTCACTTCCTCTATAAAACTTAGTGGACCGTCTATGTCGACTACTGAAACTACTTCAATAAGAGGAACATCATCACTGGGTGCTAGAAATGTTATGAAAATTTGTTGATTTGTAGGGCGACACAAATATAGTGCGTCTATTGCAAGACCAGTTGCGCCAATGAATGTATCAGGATCTACATATCCAACAACAGCTTTTTCGATTGTGGATATGGCGTTAAGTGCCGATTCGAATTCTTCTATGCTGTCCGTTGCGCTTAGAGTTGATGTATATTCACCGCGAAATTTCAAGGCAAAGGATCCATTAGAATCACTATCCTGACATGAAAAAATCTGTTCTTCGTTTTCCTGGTGAGGAGTCAACGGATCGTCACCTTTTGGGCAAGTTTTCAAAGAACAATCATAGCCTTCAAATCCGTCCGAACATGAGCATCCAAATATTTGATCATGATCCCAAGTGAGTAAATCGTTCGGGTCGACGCCGTAGATAAATGGTGTTGGGTTACCAAGAGACGATTTAGAAAGAAGTGCTAAATGTTCCATGGAATAACATTCACCGTTGCCATTGCAAGGTGGATTGCCAGGACAATGCATATACTCGCACGCAGACCCACTAAATCCGAAAGCGCATCGACATTGTCCAGTTGTCGTATCGCATACTCCCATATCTGAACATTCTTTCAACGAATGAGCTTCATTATCCATTGATGGCTTTGAGAACCACGACTTTCCACTTGGGCAGCGCAATAGGGAACAGTCGGGACCAAATCTACCTTCCTCACATGAACATCGATAACTAGGGCTGCCCGAACAAGTTCCTAAACCTAGACAGGGAATAAATTCTCCGGGGCACGAAGCTGTCGATATTCCCGCGTCGTAACCGCAATCGCCCCTTATGCCAGGACCATTGTAGCCATCGCTAGTCATCCAATTAGACAAGCAAGTACATGTACCATGGCTTACATCACAGATTCCACGATTAGAACATTCTTCATTTTCTTTAGTGCCTGTTATCAACTTCTGACTTGCAATTAGAGGACTTCCAGAAGTTAGAGTTAAACTAGTGCCATCCGGTATAAGCAGAGGCAAGTCTCCAAAGTTTTGTAGGAATGTTATTTGAATATCGTTCCCCGAATCAGAGCATACTTCGTCAACGCCCGAGGACCAAGAAACGTTAATCTTTGGGTTATCTCCACTTTTTCGAAGACTTTCTAACTCACTCACCATCGTTTCGAAGTTTATAAGATTCGATGTTGCAGATATTGGTGAGGTCGTTTCGCCATTGTAGGAAAGCGTAAAAGTCCCGCCATCTGCTTGGCATTCAAGGTGTTGTACTTCGTTAAGTTGGCCGATACTAAGAGGATCGTCACCCGATTGACAACTTCGTATGGAACAATCGTATCCTGAATAGGTTTCATCGCAAACGCATCCATACATCATATCTGCTTCCCATGGTATACTATACTCGAATGTATCTTTACAAACGGAGTAGTCACGTTCAGAGCAGTCGCCATTTACACATACTTCAGAGCTGGTACAACCTTCGTCCTTGATTATATGGCCTGGTTCTTGCATATTTGCCAAAAATCGCGAGGACACGCATCTTCCTTTATTATTACAACCATTTGGACAGGATTTACGTTCACAGGCAACACCCTCAAAGCCTTGTTGGCAGAGACAGATTCCTGATTGCCTATCGCAGATACCCTTATTTGAACACTCAGCGTCGGCATGTGCTGTGTCATCGGCTGACGCAAAATCTACCCATGCGGTACTGCGGTGGCAAGAGCGTTGGGAACAATCTGATCCATAGTAGCCACTGAAGCAACTACATACACCGTACCGAGTTGAACAACTTCCGTGTCCACTACACATATTTGGGCAAGGGCCATACTTTTTGTGACAATTTGAAGACAGTACGCTGTGAAAACCAAAAGTAGAATATGAAAAAATATCTCAATAATCAATATTAATCAAGATCTATCTTACCTCAAAAGAACTTGCAAAATTAATAATCTTCTTCTCATTACGTAGTCAATAATTATTTTTAATAAGTTTACAACCTGTCTCAGGTGTTTTATCTTTCATTTCCACGGGGGAAGAGAATAAGGAGTGTGGCGAGCGAGGCGGTTATTTTTAATCATGCAACACACGATTGAAGAGTCGAAAACGCAATGACATTCTTAACGGTATCGTAACTTGACTACACTTGTTATCAATATGACTCGGACAAAAGACAACTCTCAAACAGTTGTTGGGCATCAATACTAGGTACCTGCCGTCTTTTCCGTACGCAATTGCGATGAAGAATCATACATATATCCGTCCAAGATTAATCGTCGCAGATAATTATTTCGTCGACCTTTCTTTTTTTGGTACTTTTTATGCTTGGCATTTCAGCGCTTTTTCTCTCCGCTTTTTTTGCCTCCTTGTCGGAATTTGCCTTAAATGACCATGTCCCATCTGACCTAAAAATCACATCTCTTGTAACACCAACATTTTTTTTCGCTCGGGTAATCATCGAATCAAGCATTCCACACCATTCTAAATCATTTGCATCTATTAATGAATCACAACAAACACATTTCCAACGACGACCTGATGGGAAGGCATTGCTCTCTAAGAAGTGGAGTAAGTCAAAGCATTGAATATGTTTGCACTTTCTTCCCCTCACTGGAACTTTCATAAGAGTCATAGTTATTGGGCAACGAACTTTAATTGTCAAAGAATTTTCTATAGATTGGTTTTCATCGTCATCAATACATACTGTTTGTTCCATTAGATAATTTTTGGTCGCTCGTACGCTTTCATTCTGACTTTTTCTCGTTAAAGTTAGATCGGCTAAAGCCACAGGTACTTCTCCGGAAGCAAGTAGTTTGAATATGGTTCCAGGGCTTCTGTACTCTGCAACGATCACTTGAAATAAATATGTATCGTTGTCGTATGACACTATATCCAAAGAATTCCTCTTAGTGAATGAGTAAATATGTGGCGTCAAGTCCAAAAGTGCGGACATGCCTTTCCATAAAGAAAGATCATGGTTTTGTTGTTTTCTCTGCTGAATATAGGTTGAACCAATAGGTCGTCCATTTAGCTGTACAACGGTCCCCTTTGGCCACGTGTGACAATCCGCCTTGGAGGGATATCCTTTCTTAGGCATTGGAATTGTTTTCGGCAACATTCGTAATAGCACCCGTTTTTGGCCATCTTTATAAATGTACTTTGGCCGCTTCTCCTCCTTTGTAGGTGTTCCTAATCCGAGGGACTGGCAAACTGACGGCAACATTTGGAATGAGAAGCTCAGTGCAGTCTTTGGCGCATTCCCGCTACCAAGACCAATACATTCAATGACTTTAGCAAGTTGACATGGGCTTGCAACAACATTATTCTCACTTGATAAAAAAGTAGCACGTGGAGTAAGATCCAACAAACTAAAAAGATATAATGAAATTGAAATTATTGCTGAGGAAATATCGGCTTTATCAAATATTGATGAGAAAATATATCCCTTACCATTTCCAAAAAGGGTCCCAACGCTTCAGTCTTTCATCGAAGTTTTCTTTCTCGCTTATCTGCACTAAGGTATCAAGATTATTATATTTCACTGTGCAACTTGACCTTGGCGTTAAACTAGAAGAATTGTCGGCATGGCAGTATGTACTGACTATCTTCGATGAAGGAAGGACAACCTTGTAAGGCTTAGAAAACCGAAGGCTACTGAACCCAACACTTTGCTTCGTATTATGATTTGCCTCTAGTTGCTTGGCCTTTGTTGTGTTATCGAGAACTTTATCTGAATTTCGAGATAAGGGAGAGGAATGAATGGAATTTTTTTCAATTGGTCCAGCTTCGGCAGATGTGTTACCCGACTTTACAGATGTGTTATGTATCTTCACATGAAACGGAATGATGGATTTAGGGTCTTTGCAAGAAGTTATATATTTATTATATTTGCCACAGTAAAACTCACCGGATCCTCCATGGTCGAAACATATGATATTTTTGGCCCTTGTCGCGTATTGCTTATTTCCTTGTCCAAAGAGTTAGGTTTTACACCGTCCCACCCAAAGTGCGTTGCAGCAAACTTTCTTAGCCCTACTTCATCAAAGTAATGTACACCATAACTAAACTTTTCACTGGAGTCACAATTAGGCAAGTACCATAGGTAATCATGAAATGGAACCAATCCCAACTCCATATTTCTTTTTACTGACATTCTACTGTAATATATACCAATGGACTTGAGCCTCTTCAACATCGCTGACCAGCTTTCTCCCGTACTAATCGGCGAGCTATGAAACTTCTTACGATACGCATCAATTGCACTAACAACATGTTTATCAAGCGATACCTGAACTGAATTTCTAACAGGGCTTTCCCTGGGCGTACGCTTCGAAGGTAGATTAATTGGTGTTTGCGATGTCGACATATTCGAGGTCCCACCACCCGCTTCGGAATTTGCACACATATTCTTGCTCGTCTGATTCTGCATCTCTTCTCGGATTACCTCACTGGCTACTGCTCGCGATTTATGATCGATTGATGAATCCTGGATAACATTGTCTTTCTTCGATGATCTTTTTTCTTTTCCTTCCGGTAAAGACTCATTAGTAGAATCACGATCTTTATTGTTGTGTATGCGAATTTCGTGCTTAATTAAATCATCAATTTTTTCAGAAGTATTGCTGGAAAATTTTTCAGCTTGTGTTTGCAGCGAGGATATATGTGAAGTCTCATCACTCGACGCAGTATTTGTGCTCATATTTTTGTTCATTCGGTTTTGTATTTGTTCTTGGCTTCCCTCAATACTGAATGCTCGAGATTTATTATCTATTAATGACACCTCAACTGAATCCTCTCCCTTTGATGAAGTACAGGATTTAAATCCATTTGAACCGTCACCAGCAATAATAGCACTTTTATTTATGCCAAGATTGGAAGATTTCTTAGCTGTTTGCAGTGTGGATATACCCGAAATCTGAATACTTGACGTAGCATTTGTGCTTGCATGATTTTGAATCTGCTCTCCGCTTTCCTCGTCATTCAGAGATCGCTTCTTTGATCTCATTCTCGTTTCTATTTCGTCGTACGTAATCGCAGTGGACGATTTATCCTTTGACATTTCGGGTGTATAAGTATTGGACGTTTCATCATCTACTTTGTTGATGGCACCTGTGTTCTCATCAAATCGGTGCTCGTCTAATCCATGATTCAATGCTCGTTTCTCCGTTGTTGAAAATTTATCCTTTTCTGTGTCTAGATTGTCATTACCATCAGGACTGTTTGCATGATCGTCTAAAGTATTTCCCATGGGAACCACATTATGAACTACTTGTATACCTCTATCATTCGTCAAGTCATTCCCATCCTGTTTCTCACGATCAATGCTATTGATTTTTGTATTGACAAAAGTTTCCTCGCTACTTTTCTTCTCTACATTCTTCTTCTTCACGCCATTACCAATACCTTTCTCCACCACCGTAGCTTCCTTCTCCTTCTCCTCCTGCCTAGCTAACTTCATAACCGCTCCACCATTCCTTTCGACATTACCCTCAACAATCTCATCCACCATACGAAACACCTTTTCAATCACATCCACCGCATACAACCTAAAATCCGCACCCAAATCCTCATCATTGGAACATTTATACATATCCTCTAAAAATGACCTCATTGCCAAATCTATTTCAACTTTCCTACCACCAACCTCCTTCTGCTCCTGCTCATTTACAAACTCATTCGCTAACAGGACGAGACGATCGTACGTACTAGACGACAACGACGACGATGATGATCCTTGGGGTGCTCGAATCGTATGTACAATATCACTTACGATACAATTAGGGGAAAGGCATACCATTTGTTCCATACGACGGTTTAATACGCGATTCCATACTTCGGTGAGTGGAATGTTGATAATTTCATGGATTTTTGTTTTGGCTGTTTTCATAGTTACTATTGTTGCTGGTGGTGCTGCTGATGCATAATGAACGATGATGAGGAGGAGGAGGAGGATGGTATTGTCTTTTGTGAAGGATGGTAAGAAGTGTTTTGTGTTTTGGTAATATTATGTGGTTAGAAAATTAAAAATGATTTTTGATTTTTTCATGGTCCACACATCTTTTTTTCGCTACACATGTGTATGTACGAGACTGGCAATGTGCAATTCTTCTATTTTAACTTCTATTGGTCCCAATTTAGCCTTTTAATGATATATCACACCGTCACACACGAGTGCATTCCTTGCGATCCGATCCGTGAACGAAGATTGTCATCCTCTCTTCACCAATCTCCAAGCAAGCCAATTCTAAAGAGTGTTATAAGTCAAGCACTCTTTACTTCTCCCACCTCTTGCCCGCCCTATGCGGTCGAGTTCGATACAGTCCAGTTGACAATCTTGAATGCCAAAGCGAGGTTATGCCAGAATATTGGAGTCGTATAGAAGCAGCTCACAAAGTGAAATTCAAGTCCGAAGTCGATCAGTTCCCTCAGGATACTCAACGTACCTTGAAACGAGCGCTATGCCTTCGCACGTTGGCGGAACAATCCTATCTTCGACTGAGTTTCGCGATGCTCTAATGCTCCGATAAGCACGCGTACCTTCGAACCTACCAACTTCTTGCGACGGTTGTGGTGAGTCCAAAAAATTTGATGTGAATCACGCCCTTGATTGCAAAAAGGTTGGATTGGTCGCAGCTCGACACGACGAAATCCGTGACGAACTCAGAGATCTACAAGCACATGTGTTTAGTCCATCCCGTATCAGATGCAAACCTATGATTGATCCTGTTCCGATGCGTGCCAATGGTACCATAACGCATGTACCAAGTACTTCCTCCTCGTCTGCCTTTCTGAATGCTGATCGCAGTGACCTATTGATTCGCGGCTTTTGGGAGGGATCGACTGATACCATTATTGACGTTCGTGCGACGAATCTTGACAGCAAGTCTTATAAGAACTTGCCACCAAAGAAGGCTCTGGAATCTGGAACGACAAGAGAAAGAGAAGAAAAAGAGATATTGCAAGCCCTGTGAGAACCAAAGTCGCCATTTCATACCCTTCGTGGTATCGACGGACGGAATGTTCGGCTTTGAAGCCCGAGCATTTCTCAAGAGGCTTGCGAAGTTGCTTGCAGAAGAATGGGAGAAGCCCTATTCAACAGTAAGGGGCTTCATTAATGCTCGAATGAGTATCGCTCTAGTTGGAGTAACGAACCGATGCATTAGAGGGTCTAGGATCCATGCGAGTAATATGCCGAATCGATTTCGTTGGGAAGGAAATGCAGGACTTGGACTTCTGAAAAGTGATAATTAGGTAGAGACTTTACATGTAAAGCAAGATTTGAAGATTTGACTAGAGTTTCCATTACAATCGAGTTAGCCGAATGAGCAACACAGGTACTGAACCTCATTGACATAAGGAATCATACAAATGTAGCGAGACGAAAATTAGCGTAATATATAACTACTAAGATACCGCTCTACCAATGAAGTTCTTTCCGACGAAAACACACCCGAATTTTGATCTCAGAAAGCATATGTGCAAATTTTCTGTAAAACAAAAATAGACAGACTCACCACCTCTCCTTTTAAAAAGGAATATTTTCATCTTAATCCTAATTTCTCATCTGTAATTTCATTATTTTCATCTCAAATAATACATTTATCCTTGATTACAAACGCACGACTGTTCTGCCCATCGCCATAACGGATGATATATCGTATTGATTTGGTTCCACACTATCTGCACTACTTTGAAAAAATAGTCTGTAATCGATAATGGTAAGAATGGATAAGAAAAAAGTAGGAGAAAGGGGCCAAGAAGTGTAATTCTGAACGACTTAAATCTTGAAAAGCATTGATGCAGAATGTATGCACATAAATTTTTCTTTCTCCTTTCTACTGCTACGTCATCCCTGCATGTAATTCAAGTAGCAATATCGGCTATTGTTCCCAACAATAATAATGATTGTCCTTCGCCTCTTTCGCTGAGCCCCTGTGCCGTTATTGATCCTGTAGACTCGGAGTCATCACAAGGAACTAATTTTGCGAATAACATTGCTGATCAGCCAGATATGGTGCAAACAACTCCGTTATCGTTTGATGTTGATCCAATGAGCAATCCTCAATTTTGAATGCTTTCTTTCGGTCTTCGCAGTGAAGCTGTTGTCAAGGAATTAAATGAAGACTTTAAGTTTGAAGGCGCAACATTACGTGGTTGTGCTTCATGATAAATCGGGTGTATTAAGCTCACATTTTTGGGAAGGTTTACAGAATCAATTATCAACGAATTCCATAGCGATGGTTGGTTGTCCGCACGTAGAAAATAACTATTTTACTTTGACGAGAGCGTTGACTGATATTCAATCGAGTAGATTTTCTACGAACGTACGGGTTGAAAGTCAGTTTACTGATATATTTTTTTCAACTGTATACATGTGCTTATTTTGTTAACTTCTAACCTTGTACCAGGTATTACTTCGTAGTTATAGCTCATCCTCTTCATCAGTTACTGGTTCGGAAGAGGAGTAGTAGGTAGGTTGCGAAAGCAGCATATCAATGAAAGTTATCGACATTGGAATACATGTGGGCTGTAGTATCGCATGAGTTGATGGCCAAGCAAGTCCGTTGGTCACTGAGTATGGTTCAGGGATGACCGCTCGAGGTTTTAGTCGGCGGGTGTTGCTTTACGAGTTTAACGGCGTTCGTATTGATCTTGATAATGATGAGATTGAACCTATGTACTTCAATGATGAATCGATTCCTAAGGTTACCAAAGATATCTTACGTAAGATATCTTATCGCCAGACCAGATATTGATCAACATAACTTGAATATCACGAATTACCTCACCAGTGATGTGGATCTCACAAGTCGAGCATATCTATGGGACTAGGTCTCTATGCCGCAAAGAAGATGCATGATATCTCTCATTTCAATGGTATTAGAAGAGCTAGCTTTTACTGATTTGACTGGCCATGTAAGGTACAATACGCTCATATATGAAAGAGGACAAAACTCACAAATTTTTGTCATACGGGGGCTTATTGTTTCAGTGGAAAGTGCGTCACCTCATATTCATATAAAATGCTTGTCTTCCACTGCATTTTGCATTGTAAATGGCGAGATCTATGTGATTGTGACGCGGTAGTCAAGATTGAGCTTGTACCGCCACTGAAAGAGTTTCACATAAAGTGGTATATGTTGCTATGCAAGCCCAGGGATACCGAAGCAACCAGGATGCTATCATAGTTGAACCCAGCAAATCCCGCTAAGCCAAAGCCATCACCGAAGCATGGATCAAATGTTACAAACAAATCAATAGGTCAGGATATGCTCCCATTTTGCATGCGTTAGACAATGAATTTAACTCTATATTCCAAGAAGCCTTCGACAAATACCGAGTACGATATCAAACCGTTGAACCCTACAAGCATCGTGTAAATGCAGCCGAAAGAGCGATTCAGACATTCAAAGCCCATTTCAAACCAGGACTGGCAACACGATATCCTAATTTTCCAGCAACAGAGTGGAATAGACTGCTAAAATAAGCTGAAATCACACTCAATCTTCTATGATCATCAAGAAGACAACTACATCTATCAGCTTACGAAGCAGTATGGGTCAAATTTGATTTTAACGTACACCATTAGCTCCGCCAGAGATACGCGGAATTAAACATGAACCGACTCCGAAACGTAGAACATTTGAATTCAATGGAAAAATAGGTTGGTATGTTGGACCAGCGCTCAGAAAGTACAAGCATTGCCCGTTTTATATACCATCGACTTTCCGGGAACAAGAGGCTGATACCATGGATTGGAAACCCAAGAAAATAGATTTCCTTAGCACCACAACGGAAGATTATTTGAAGCAAGCCTTCACAGATATTTCCAGCGTTCTACAGCAAGCAACACATCTAAAAGAAATCCAGTTAGAATATGGCGATGGCACCAACAACGCATGGGTCAAACTTGCAGATATGTTAGCTAGAGCGGTTCACAAACCCCCGAATGAAATCTCTACCAGCGAACAGAGGGCGCCACATTGTATAACCGGCACTCCAGCTCCATTCAATCATCTACATCGAAAGCTGCCATAGAACAGAGGGTGCCCCAAACGAAATCTGTCATCCAACCAACAGCAAAACCAACTACAGATCCATACAAAAATACTATCCACCCTCAACCAGGCGTCGACCATTGAGTTTAAGAGCGCAGACAATCACACACGTAGCACAAGAAGAAGGATCGTATCACATTTATTCCGATCATGGTAATCGAGTCTCATGTGACAAATTAATCACAGGCGAACGCAAGGAACGTTGGTTAAAGTCATCGGCAAACGAGTTTGGCTGTTTGATGCAAGGGGTGGGAAAACATAGCAGGGCCCTTACCGACTGCGTGCAAGGTACCGACACGATGCGGATCATCAGGAAGCAACAAGTACCAACAGGAAAACCAGTCACCTATGGTAACTTTGTGTGTGATTACAGACCACTGAAGGAAGAAAAATGGAGAACCAGACTTACTGTTGGCGGAGACAAGCTTACCTACGCCGAGGATGCAACAGCACCATCATCACACATGACTGAGGCTCAACTCCTATTCAACAGTATCATCTCAGATTACAAGAGAACAGGAGCGCAATTCACCACAGCTGTCGTTAAAACCTTTTATTTGAACAACCCGCTGCACCACTTTCAATATATGAAAATCTATATCGACAAAATGCCACCGGAAATTCAGCATGAATACAACACCGCGGATCTCGCCGATGCAAATGGATACGTCTACTTTGAAATGAGAAAGGGTATGCATGGATAAAAAGGGTATGGATTAAAGGAGGCTGGCATTGTGGCATGGAAAGAAGTAGTACACCATCTCAAACAGTATGGGTAGGAACCAATGAGACTAACCACCGGTATGTGGAAACATCGCACAAAACCAACCATATTCATCTTAATCGTAGATGATTTTGGGATCAAGTGTTACTCAGATAGGGATCTTCAACATTTATTGTATTGAAATAAAGTTGTAAAACATACTGATAATCTTCTTGATCTCTTAGAGACTACTCGCAAAATGCTTAAAGTAAAAATTATATCGTTAAGGGGAAAACCCAGTGGTAACACTAGAGTAAAAAAGAACGAAATGGAAAGATACCATTCAACACAGATACAAATACCAGCATTGAAAAGATTTATCAGACAAACTATTACACCCTTCGCTATGAGAAATGATAATTCTCAAATGCAAACTGGCAAAGCTTTTACGGTTTTGCTGAACTTCTAAAATATTTAAAAGCATAACCACATAAATTGTTGCCTTTAGCCATGAATTCTCGAGACATCCTGTTCGATCCATTAGACGATTAGTTATCAGCTGGGTTCTGCTGAGGATGATGAGGCTCTGCAGTTTCACATCCAATATTATAGAAGTTCAGAAGGCCGTAAAAGCTTTGCCAGTTTGCATTTGAGAATTATCATTTCTCATAGCGAAGGGTGCACCAATTTGTCTGACAAATGCTTTCAAAGCTGTAGGTCCTTCACTCTTCGACGGCATTCCAACAACATAAGTAAAACAAGATGTCACGTCTGTAAAAATATGGCAACATTTAGCACCCGATATGTCTTTAGTCGATGCATACCACGTATCGGTGGCATTTTCTCCAGAAGACGTCTCCGATTCAGCATTGGATAATGAGCCTTTATGTGTTCACGTAATGCACCAACATTCCTATAAGAGGCAAGTTGAGTTGTACATTCAAGAGTCTTTCGAACGATATCAATAGGTACTCAACCCAATTTAGGCTGTAAAGCCACATAATCTCATTCAACCATGTTGAGGAAACACTATTTACCTTATAGCCACTTTTATGGTAGTAGTGGTTATCTGCACCCGGAGCAAAACTATTATCCGACAAGTAGGATGGTTTCCATCCAGCTGCAGAGGTTAACTCGATGACCTCTAACGTATGATTCACTTGTATAACGGAAAGGCAACATAGCTAGGCCATTGGACAGTATAAGAGGTAGTTCATGATAACCGACCTTAATCCGAAATAGTCCCTTCCTATCACCAACGGTAAAGTTGTGGTGTACATCGCATACATCGACGCCGCGGTGCCTCATCTGACAGGTTGATAAAATTGGCATAGATTGAGCAGACATATTAATAGCATTGTTGACCACTATTAAAACAGTAGTACCATTATCCTTGTCAAAAGCAGTAACATCTGTAACAATTTTAAAATTATTCTTCACCATGCCCTCTATGCATCCTCCGACATACTCGTAGTAAAACCAGTTTATTTTGCTTTGTGAGCATATTTTCAATAAAGCTTGGACAAAAAATGCGATTCAACGTAAGCTAAATCACTATAAAAATCCAACCATTATCGCTCATCCCTCGCCAATTATTCCAAGTATTCATGCGTTAGAAATATAACCATAGAAATCACTTCTGCAATAGAGATCACAAGGCCAAACAGTATCTTAGTTCACTCCCGTTATTCCGACACAATGGAACTTTCTTTTCATAGTGTTTAGTAAGATAATGTTTTCCTACGTTCATTAGTTTGCGAAACTTCCCATTTTACTTATGTTAATTTGGTAAATTCAACAATTCCTTTCTGTATTTTACAAACGCAGATCCCTGTAGGGGCTTTGTAAGTTAATCAGCGCGCATGTTCTCAGTTCGACAATACTCAATTCTCATGTTCTTTCTTTGGACATTATCGGTTATAAAGAAATATCGAATTTTTATTTGTTTCATGTTCCTAGTACTGGAACGCTTGCCATTGTTCGCAAGTAGGATAGTGCTCTGATTGTCTTGATATAGCACATTGTCGGCAATGCTATATCCCTGTGATTCTATGAAGAGTCGTGTCCAAATAATTAACTTCATAGCATCACTTATGCCAACCAGTTCGGCCTCGGTAGAACTGACAGTATTGATCTTCTGTTTTGATGATATTGAATACGGGCTGCCTTTACCAAGGGTCATTGTTGCCCCAGTATGACTTCTCATGTTCGGATGCACCGCATAAGACGCATCAATCCACCATCTGATCGTTCCATTTCCGCTCGCTTCAAGCGTGAGAGGTAAGTCTTTTGTCATTGCTAGATACCGGATACATCGACCTAATTTTTCCAATCGTCATATGTAGGTGCCTTTGCTCTCGTAGACAAGAATGATACTGCAATTTGTATATCTGGTCGTGATTTCTTTGAGAGGTAGAGCAGCATGGCAGTCAAATGGTGATACAACCCGGCATTTTTTTCTACAAGCGAACTATCATTATCATTCACTTGAAAGAGGTGATTGACGGCTGGAGTGCCACATGGCCCTTTTAGGAGCTCGCTTGGACACTCATCGATGATTCGCTCGATGTATGCAATCATCGAGAATACCACTTTACCTGGCTTGGAAAAATCCATCTTGATTCCAAGGTAATCGTCAAATATTTTCTATCTTTTTATCCTTAATGGACTTTCCTTACCGAATTCCTTTTGTAGGTGATTAATAATATCAGTGACAACATGGTCAGACTTATGCGATAATTTAAGGCCGTCCACGTGCCAGCAGATGGTAAATTGGCTATCGTTAATTTGTTTATTCACGATGCAAGAGTCATGGTATCCTTAATTCTCGTTGGGTTAGGCATATGCAAAGCAACTGCAAGCTTAGTCATCCAGTTGGGAGTGGAAAAATCGTCTTTATGAAACGCTAACAATGGAACTTGCAAAAGCCAGGACAGAAGAGGACGTCCACATCCATCTACTAGATATTCGCGAGAAAGTTGGTACTGATCAGGAGGAATGGTGATTTAGTCGTAAACATCAGTATGCTACATATTGCTTTCTTGAGAAAGGGGTGAAGCGTTATACCAAGACGCTAAGCAATGGCTGCATGAAAGCTAGAGATGTCAACGTTAAAGGATTGGAGGTGAACTAGCAATCAACGTTTAGAAACCTAAAAATTTAACTTTAAATATCGCTTAATGATCATTAACTCTCAACTGGACATGGTCAAATAACTCTGATAGTGGTAGGTCGAGAGCATCTGAATTATTGTAGAGAAACACTTGAGCGGCAACAGCATTTCCCTCCATCCAGTTGCGTTTGGCTGAATTGACAATACCACACATTGAAAAACTCTTTCGCTTGACGTCGAGGTTGAGCACACGGAAAGCCATTTAAGAGCAGCCAAACTTACTCGTGGATTATTGTTCCGCTTTTCTTTCCACCACAGTAATGAATCTAAAGCATTGCCTCTTGCACTTGCATCGCGAACGTACGCTTCTACCTCATGCTTCACTGCAATTGTTTCTCTTTCCATTTGCTCTTGTCTTTGAGTGTCTGTAGACTTGTCATCATTCGTCGCTACTG
>Ga0209092_10001850_pt1 | contig 20068 bp, 17 predicted proteins | sample FraStrMetagenome_FD_187446 | JGI IMG/M metagenome (GOLD analysis project Ga0209092, IMG submission 187446) | Marine eukaryotic phytoplankton communities from Arctic Ocean - Fram Strait ARC3M Metagenome (SPAdes) (version 2) | ecosystem: Environmental > Aquatic > Marine > Oceanic | place: Fram...
GCCGCACAGTTAGCTAACTCACTCACTCACTCACTCACTGAACGAATTCAGAACAACTGTGTATGGTTCTGTCTTAAGTTCACAGAAGACTGTCACACGCACCTTTCGTAACGACGACGCTGCTGCCGGTGAATGAGTCCGCCGTACCGTTGGAAGTTTACGGGAAACAGCAGAATTTCCAATGGTCTTGGAGGATAGTTGTTGTTTCTCGTTGATGATGTTGATGATGATGGAAGGAGAATGGGATGCCATGAACTATAAGATATCCAAAAATGTTCTTAATTTTGAAAGAAGAAGAAAAAAGGGAAAGATGATGACGACGCCTCACAGCAGATGTGTGTCCTAGCAGCTTTGGATCGAATGGCAGCTGCGTAGTTTGTCTCACGTAGGAAGCTATGCTGGGTGTTCCTTTTTTGGGTGTTTGATTGGAAAAAGTGTGTGTGCGTGACAACAGCCGTATTTTGCAGATGGGGATGGGGGTGAATGAAGTGTATATATATATTATTATACAGAGTACCCTATATGGAGAAGGTGTCGTAGTACTGACGCCTTCCGCGTCGTCGTTTACGTTGAGGTGATTGAAGGGGTTTGATTGGTTGTTTCGCAAGGTGTAGTAAAATCAATGGCTGGGAGTTGGAAAAAGAGTCATAACTCATTGAGGTGACATGTCCACTATCTTGGTTGAAATTTTAGGTGATTGGATAAATGATTACACGTTGTGTAGTTCAAGGTCGAATTTAGCTCTAGATCGAATTGTGATGATAAATATATAAGTGAGTGACGCAGCCGATATTCGGTGCGTATTACATGCGCCTTTCCGTTTGTGCTTCCATAAGATAAATCACTGCATCATCATCAGTTCTCACTTCAATGTGCTCTTTCAAAACATTGGAATGTCAAATTAAACATTGAATAACTTACAACGTTACTGTATCTTATTAATGTCCTATTCATTCAGCCACTAGATGGGAGGAGGAGAGGAGTAGTATCAATTTTCTATATGATTGAAACATATAATCTGTTAGGGCGTCATTCTTTTCCCTGGTGTTGATCCATGAGGTTCCAAATTCTGAATAATAACCTCCGGCATTTTCGGCACTGATGTCTGAGTAGCAGCTACTTCGGTTCTATGAATTACACCCGGGGTAACATTAGGTCACTCTGAATTACGCGAGTAAGTCTTAATAACGAATAGCGTAGATAGGTAGGTAGCTATCCTTTTGTAATCTGAAGAGCCCACGGACGTCTGAGTTTTGCTATCCTACAAGCTTCAAGCTACCTTCGGACCTTCGCCAAGGAATTCCCTTCCTAACTTCTCCAAGGTGACCAAGCAGAAGGGAATCGATTTCATTCTTTTCATACAATCTTTCGACATAAGTAATTATCTTGATTAATATCATACGTCTTCGTATACGTATGTTCATGTGATATATGCATGAATAAATGTTATTTTGAAAAGGGAAAAAATATTGATGAGCAATAAAAGATTAACATCAATGCCTGAAATAATGGTTTAAGTTTTGGTAAGAAGAGTTATCATAAGAATTTAAGAGATAGGATATTATGCGAGTTCAGCGCTGCTGTTGATGATCACCGTTAACATTTTAGAATGTAGGATTTTCTTGTACTTGTGGTGAAGCATATATGCATAGGGACATATGTACTTGATCCATATTACATGGTATCATATATGTTATAGAATTCGATAGTATGTTGAAGTACGGACTATTATTACGAAAGTAGGAAATTGAAGGACGTAATTACCGACCAATAGTCCTTTGACTTTTGGTGAGAAGAGTTTCATAAGAATACGGTGTACGATGATAATCGTTTTAGCGTTGCTATTAATGATCGTCGTTGAAATTCGTTTGGATAATCAGTGGAATTTCTTGCTCAAAATATATACACGGGATGACAGTTAAGACGAATGTGGGATTTTTTGTGGTGAAGCATAAAGGGATATATGGACATATTTGTTACATATTCCATGTTACATGATTTCATATTAATGTTATTTCTATACTATATAACTTGGAAGCATTAAATGTATATTATTTAGTGAAAAAATCATGAACAGTAGAAAATTGAAGAACATTATTGTCAAACAATCATGCTTTGACTTTTGGTCAGAAGTGTAATCATAAGAGTGTGTAGGATAATTATCGTGATAGTGCTGCTATTGGTGAACATTCTACATCAATAGTTATCAAGGCCGACATAACCGTAATCTGGAATAGGAGGTCTCTAAAGGCATTCACTGGAGTTCAGATGATAGTATTCTTATTCTAAAGAACAAGGCTCTAGCTGAGACTCATCCTCGGGTAAGAGTCCATCGAAAGATGCAGTTCAGAAGATTTTTTGCCTAGATTCAAAAGTAGGATGGCTAATTGGGGATTTCTTGTGGTTAGTCAAAACCTTCAACTTGCACGTTAGGGTCATTTAATGCAATGAAAGCTAAATCACAAATTAATACATACATATAATTGAAAAATGGGGGTTTTGCCAAGGCCTCAGCACACCAAAGCCAGTTTTCTTTTTCACTAAACTACCTCGGGACTCGGAAGGATATTCTCGTCAGCAACAGTGATTTCACGCGTTCATGGATCTCCGTTTACAAAAGTCAAAACTCTTACCCGCAGGACCATAGCCTTCAAATTGGCTCTGTAATACTTTACCCATCCGTTATAGATATACTCTAATAGTGCAATGTAGCACAAGTTTCAGCGAAAGGCAATATTAAGGAAATTGTCCTGTAAGCAAGATTTGATTAGAACTGATGTAGACCGAGTTCGCGAGATTTCTCAATTACTAACTACCGGTAAGGCCACCTTCATTACCGTGGCTATCATAAATAATATTTTAAATGCGCAGAAACCATGGCGAAGATACGCATATTTTCTCATACAGCGTGATTGTCGTGAATAAAAAAAGTTGAGAACACATTCTTCGCAAACACATAAAAAAGATTTTTTAAATTATATTATACAAAAATACGACAATTATAAAAATTGAGTAACAACTAAAGTATACATTTCATATCTACGTCATCGTTCTCGAGCCATAGCGTTTCTCCGCCTGTGTCTTCAATATATTTGAATTCATCTTCATCTAGTATGGAATATGGATCATGGAATGGCTCTTCTTCTTGCTCTTTTCGGTCAAGAGAATCATTTGCAATGCCTTGTAGATTTTCGACTTCACGACCGTTTGCAGGGCTGTTCATTGGTACTTCTTCGATTTCAAGAAGGTAGTAGTCAAAGGAGGCATTTTTCGGATTTAAAGAATGATCATCATGATTCGTTGGGGTAATTGCGTGTGCACTTACTACACGAATCCTCTTGGACTTGGATGTAGAGACACCGTTTTTCGTGCAGCACGTCACTTTATTATCTTCTGTAAAGGATTGTCCAATAACTCTCGTAGGGTCATTTCCGGTGAGTGTTGTAAATGCAGAATTGCAATGGACTATTCTATAAGGTTTACTTGATTTCACTACAACTCTGTCCATTTGAAAAAAAGGAATGATAAGTGATAAGTAAAGAAATCAGTGTGAAATGAATATGTTAAAAAGTACCTGGCATTTTTTGAAAATGTCCCAAGAGCATCTTCAAAAGTGATTGGCGGATGAACTAGACATTCTTTCCATGACTTGGATTCAACTTCTGGACTTGCTGACGAAACGAAATCAGACTGGCAGGAGTCTTTCTGAAATCCTTTCTCTTCATCCGTTATGGAGGAAGTTGACCGCTGCTTTTCACTAAACGCACGATGCAATGTATTATACTGCTCCGAATTATTCAATAGTAGTAGTTGAGTAATTGACGACGAACTTTTCTTTAAGAGACTGGAAATGCTGAGTGACATGGAAGACATACTCGTACTCTTCGGTAAAGAAGGCGGTACTATTTTCCTATTCTCTTTCTTTTGAACAACCTTCGGTTTATCTTCTTCTGCTACACTCACATTACATTGACTACTCTTTTGTTGTGGTTCTTTGTACAACTGATTAGTCAACCTTGTCATTTGTTCGTACAACATACCATATTTTGTTATGGTATCGTAGGATTCTCTGAGTGATGTCAACGTAGAAGAATCAGAAAAATGAGGAGGCAGTACATGATCCGGTATTGACGATGATTGTCGCAACGCAGTGAACTGAGGCGTAACAATGGTCACTCCTTCTGTATTGTTTGGTACGGGTTTCTCATTGGACCCTTCTTCTCCATTGTCATCTCCTACTTTGCTTGCAAGGATGTTACCGCTTTTCTGTTCCACCTTCTTCAAGGGAACCATACGCACTACCGAAATATCCAAATCGGGCGGTAACCGATGCAGCGATACATTCACTTTCGACCGGCAGTCATGATTCTCATCATTCTCATACTTCGATCGTTGTTCTTGTTTCGAACGCTTCGAAGGACTGGCGCTGCTATTGCTACTACTGCTGCTGCTGTTGTTACGACGAGCACTCTTTCGAGCCACAAAGGCATCCCAAATTTCTTCTAAACGATCCAAATCATCATCCGCTGGCATCGTTCGTGCTTTGCCTTGACAATCAGATCCATCACTGTTCAAAATAGCGTTATGAACCATGAAACTGTCATTGCCGTTGCCATTTCCCTGCTGCTTCGGTCGAGTCAGACGATGAATTTGTGACGGATGACTTTTATTCTTTCTCGGCCGACCTCGTTTTCGAGGTTCGCCTACGATGACTCGAATGTTTGGATTGGACGTCGTCTCTGGCAGCCGTGACATGAGCTGATCGTACGTTACCATCTTCTTCTTCTTCTTCTTAATTGGATTTGTACCGTGGCATGCAAGATAGGGGAAGTTGAATCAGTGTAAATGTCAAAGTTAGGTTAGAGTAGTTGTGATGTTTGAAGGTGTGATGTTGATGTCCATTGTGTCTGTGATTCGTGAAATCTTCGCTCTCCCTCTTGAATTTGATGACGGGTAATGCCGTGGGATCGAAGTTTTTGCTTGACGTCATCCGAATTCGTTCATGAAAGATCAATGGGATGCTAGAAGATATGTATTTTTATACGTATAACAGGTGTGAATGCAGTAGCGCCTTGAATATAGAGTATAGCCTTAATTAAATGTATGACTCATCATATACATTATACAGATATGAAGGTTTTATATAACCGGAAGTTGGATATGACGTATTTCGTCGTACAAAGTTTGAGCCAATCACAATGTACAAGATATATGACGCCATCTGACGTTTCCATGAACTTCTTCCTTTCCGAACCCATACATCTTCACAACAGTAGAAGTTAACGAAATAAAAAATAAAAGCATACAGTTTAAAAAACAAAAATCAAGGTCAAATTTAAAATCGAAGCTCCATGCTTCATGTGCAGGAAAATGAAAAATATTTGTACGGTGTCAAGATTCACTTTCAATCGTCAAAACAAAAGGAGGCGCGTCCATGAATCTAAAGAAAAGTATGCGTGTATGCTCTCTTTTCATACGAAAAATACTTTTTGACTTTGATAAACACATTTCATAGCACACAATTTCTATGGAACATATATTAATACCTGTAGTCGACTAATGTAAAATGTGAAAATAAAACTTTTTATTGAAGTAGATGAAAAATACTGACTCATACTCGTATATATATTATGAATGCTTCATAAAGATACGTCATGAACAGATCGATTTCTGTATCTTGTACGTGAAACAAAAAATACAACTTATTTACTAAGAAAGCCGGTATTGGTAGAAAGCTTTAGGTCACACAAATAAACTTCCAATACATTAGGCACGACTATAAAATGATTAGCTTCTCAGTAGTAAGGTAATTTCTTTAGGTGTGTCGAGAAATTAAAACATTTCTGTGCTGGGGTACCAAATGGTACCCCTGTACTTGTCTGTTGCGTCCTCATGGTCGTGCTTTGCTTTGAACATTAACACGGTCGGACATCGGGGATACCTCACTAATAAAAATTTTACAATGACAAGCACTTTGACCAGGTGATGACTTTATCGTCATGGTTATACGAAACATTTCTTGCGGCTACGTCCTCTCGGCACTTGTATCAGATTAAGCTCGATTTCACTTGATGTTGATTGTGCTTAGAACAAAGTGTAAATGATCAAGTAGTTATCAACTAACATGTAAAATTATTCTATAAGAAAATTCATTTTATATATAATATAAATTTTTATATTTCCGCTTGAAATTCACCGCAATATTGAATCTACTGCAGGCTGCACCAACTATCTTGAATGGCTGCATCTGCATGTATACGATAAATAATATGTCTACGGTATATCAGTTACCGCTTTTAGGCACATATTCTTGGTTTTACATTTATGTTCGTATGAGCAATTTTTTCCATACAGCAATTATTTCACATATTTGACCTTTTCCAAAGTCAAGAACTACAATTGCTCAAGCACTATATGTTAGTATACCGACAAAGTATGGGATGTGTACTGACTTGTCTTATGTATTAGCTATATCACTGGATAACGAATGTAATGAATATCATTATTATTTGAAGACATTGTAAATGTCACCCGAGATTTGTGACTCAGAAAAACTTGTTGCGCTTACGATGACGTAAATGATGTTGTTCACACCAATGGATGAAGAAATGTTGTGAATGGTTTGCTGATCAGACAGATGAAATTCTCTTGTAAAGCACATTGACAATTGTTCCACTAAATTAACATCGAACTTATATGCAAATCTTATTCAAAAGCATCGAATGGAAATACCCCTCACCAAACAAAATATGCCGACTAGTTGGCTCAACAAATCATAAAAATTGGGAAAGTTTATTTTGAAACATAAAATTTAAATTAAAGCTGCTCGATTTACCTTTACGAGCTGACTCTACATAATCATCTTCTTCCATCTTTTTTTCAAAAACGTTCATATGGGCTACCAACTTATCTTCTTTAAATTATTTTTGAATCTGTAAAGGCAAAAAATCTCCTTCACATTGAACACGCGTACACAATCACGTTCATTTGTCCCCAATTATATTCATTAGAAATTTACAGACACATCCTATCTACTTTATGAAGAGATTTGTGGTACTTTAAGAAGTTAAATTAAGCTTCTGGAAGTGAAATTACAACGTTTTGCTAATTTGTGGATCACGGTAGAAAAGGGTTTACAATAGCACTGAATAAATTTATAATAGGGCAATAAATTAATAATAATGTAAACTTTTTTAACTGTTACAGAATAATCTGGCATAAATATCTTCGAGTCTACGAACTACGAAGAAAGGTCGCAGGTCGCTCGTGTGAACATGAATAAGGTTGTGTTTGAAGACTAGGAGGACAATGATGATTTTTGAAGTTGATTTGGGACCAGCCGAGGTCACGTTAAAGGCTTTCACGACAGCAGCAATGCATGAAAATGGAGATTAGAACGGCACCTTCATTATCCGAGCTAGGACTGATATTTTCATTAGCATCGATAGCAATTTAATTGCAGGAGATATCCCGATAGAAATTTGCGCTTTAGACAGTACATGAATTTACTGTGATAAATCTAAAATTTTTTGTAAATGCAATGATAGCAATTATATAGAAGGGACTTGCTGTCATTGCCTTTTAATCAATGTTGATAATTCTTACGTAATCGTGAAACTTTGTTATTGAAAATCCGGTCTTTAGATTTGTTGATTTTCCGAACACTTGGGGAAACCATGTTTACATTAACCGTGTTTGATCACCATTTCCGAAATAACCCTAGCTAGGTTTGTTCCTTCCGGTAGTTCGATTACAAAAGAAATAGCTTTCAATGTAAACTACCCGAAACTCTATACAGTAAATCTTCGACCCTTTTGCATATTCATAAAAAGATAACATGAATTTATTCTACGCACGCTAATTTTCCTTTCCGTCGCTTCGACTTATACTTTCCTCCTCCCTCCAACTTATTTTCTCCTTATAACGCTCGGTCTTTCATGCTAGAGAAATCATGAGCGCAGCCATGAGTTAATAATTGGCACGTGTGTGACAAAGATATTTTCATAAAATTATGTCTGAAGTGTTTTTCAAATGCATTAGCGGTATTATGTAATGTAAGCTGATTTTTTAGGACTACGGTTATTTGGCTCTTTGGGTATGGCGAATGTAGAACGGATTAGGGAAGGTCCGTGTGATGTAATATATTTTCATCTTTATTGCCACGACCACGACACCTTACTTTCGGCTCAATGTCTATTTGTATATTTTTTGCATCGTCTAATTTCAAGCCCATCTGACGAAGTCGATGACCGAAAATCACAATAGCCAAATTTACTCTTTTAATTTCCGGCAGACCTGCAAAGAGTCTGTCATATAGGTAACCCATTCCACTCATCTGAATCAGTCCAACACAGAAAGAAAAAAAGTACTCAAGAACTTTTAGTGCTAAATCTGTGAAATCCCAGGTGAAAAAGAATAGTAACATCTTAAGACAAAAGAGACCATGCTACAGATTAATCCATTATTTATTTTCTTTTATCTACCAAGAGAGGGGGAGAGAGCAAAGACATATCAAAACTGTTCATGTTTTACCTACTCATCATCTCCATCCGCGGCAGCTCTGGCAGAAGCCCTCTTCCTAGCATTACGTCCGGGTGGACCTTGACCATACGGACTGTTCACACTGAAATCAATGTGCTTCTCACTGGTGGTGCGAACCACAAACGATGGAACATTCACCAACTGAGCCCCCACACGAATGTGACGCTGACGAATCAACACACGGGCATGATGAATGCTCTTCGCAAGACCTTGCTTGTAGACCTTCGTCTGAAGACGACGCTCCAAAAGCTTCTGAGTAGTAAGCTGAAGAATAGAATCAAGCTCAAGTTCATCGTCCTCCAAAAGTCCATAACGACTCATACGACGAAGAAGAGCACTTCCCTCGAATATACGCTTGGGATCCTTAGGATCGAGCGTCAACAGGGTACGGGCTGCCTTACGGAGTTTTGCCAGAGCAAATTGCACGCGCCAGATCTCACGCTTGCAGCGAAGACCGTACTCACCCACAAGCTTGAGTTCGGCATCGAGACGTTCCTTCTCGTACGGACGACGAGGCGTCTTGGACGTCTTACGATCTATCGGTTAGTTTGCAATTTCAAAAATGAATGATTGGTTAGTCAGGGTTTTATCGCCAAATTTTAAACATTGGTGTTTCTATTGTGAAAGTTCGCATTCTGTAAAATCTTCCTACGAATCTTGTCACTTACAATTACGGTGCATAGCGTTGGTCGGCATGATGAATATTAATCTCTAGTAAATTATTTCAATATTCAATCCAAAATATGGGGTTATATGTTCCGCTTTTTATTTAGGGGGTTGCTGACACACTCTGTAATAGGAATGAACAACAACGGCAAAATAAAATTAGCTACCAGTCCAATTTCGAGATGTAAATAATGTTCTATTTCGATCATCCTCCAACGCCTCAATTCACATCACGTCCCACTGCTACATCCTTCCTTAATCCATACAAGTTGTCGGGTGTATATTAGTTAGCTGTAGTAATTTACTTACCGAAGTAATGGAGGAGTGAGTGTGTTATACAGGCTATACTGTTGACTTCGTCTTGGTGGAGAGATTAGGAGTGAGTGTGAAATACCAGCGAGTTCGTGTTTCTTAGTAAGTCGTACAGGGTGCAGGTTTCGAATTTAGTAAAGCGATAAGGTGCGGTTTGGTGGATAATTTAGCTAGTTGGGAGAATGTGTGAAATGTAAAGTTCGCTTGGCTGGGTGTTTATGTGTGTGTGTGTGCTGTGTGTTTGTTCGCTGAAAATCCCTCCCTCTATTTCACTGTTTGTGTGTTTTGTGTGTGTCTAAATAGTTAGAGGTTACTCGTAGAGCTCTAAAGTTAGAGACAGCTAGAGAGAGGATCACTGGTAGGTGTAATATTAATAGATGATAGAAAAATAAGTTTGAAATCAAATCCAATTAGTTTATAAATACATATATAAATAGATATTATTTCATTAGGCACATTATCATGGCGTCCAGAAAGGTGGTGAGTACTATGTATGCATTACATGACGATATAAATATTTAGGAGTGTCAGACGATAATAGTAATGATAACGATACAATGGTAATATAACGATCTTTAACGAAATACTCACGCACTTTACAATCCAATGTAAAGGTGGATATGGTAGCACGTGAAATATTCGGTCATTTGCCACAGTTGAACATTCGTACGGGAAATCAAAAGCTTAGGAAGAAACTTGTAGGACCGTACATTGCACGATATTATCCAGAGCCGATTACCAAGGCAGCGAGGAAGACGTTTCCCGGTTATACGACGGAGAAAGAACAGAGGAGATTGGATAAATTGACACGATTACGAACTCGAGGCAAGGGTCCACCGAAGAAAGGTGCTGGAAAGCGTCAGCAAAAAAGGAAGTAATGAGAGTGGAGTGTTTTGGAAGTTAAGATTATTGGTTTCTGAAAAATTTCAAGTTTCAGTTGCTCATTTTGAAATACAAAGAACGTATCAATAGAGAACACTTTAAATGATTTGATTTTACAGCGAAAGATTGGTTCTGTAGAGATTCTTTGTTCATTAAAAATAATTCTTTTGAATGTTTCAGGTTATCGGAACATCCGAGTCCGTTTAGGATGAATGATGATATTTTTTACATTTTTCAGTACGAGTTTTGATGCACCTACAAGTAGATTAGTGCCTTATGTTGAATGCTAGTTGTTAACTCTTTTTCAGGCCTCTTTCCTTGTATTGACTTTCAGTACATAAGTAGGATGACAATAAATAGCTTTTCAAATGATGGATAAGTGTATTTACGGTATTCCTGTTCTTCTTAGACAATTAGGACTTTACCTGAAGATTTTTCTAAGATTTTTCAAAAGCACCAAAGCCAAATATAAAGCATTATAAGCACCAAAGCAATCTTCTGTCCTCCCCTTGGTATCCATATGACTGCTAATCCTCCATTGCATATCATTCACACGTAGTTATAGAGGAGTCGCAAATGCGATAACATCTCGAATAATTTTTCCGTTGTGACATTGATTAGTTGAATACTAATGGAAGATTACTTCAAAGATACAGTTCTCCCCGCGTTGTCAGCATAAGATTGAAATACTAAAAGTCAATGTAAAATAATATCTGTTAGTGTCTTCACTTTCATAATGTCAATATAAAATAATATCTGTTAGTGTCTTCACTTTCATAATATCACTTAATTGTCTATTCAAAGTTTAGCGCCTCTATCAACGGGAGAATAATCTAATTTTACAAGCTTTGACGTAGATTTAAAGAATAACAATTGAATACATGTAAAATCCTTTTCAGGGGAAATTAAATTAAAGCAACCACACGGTATGGTATAATATGTTTGACCTACATGTTATATGTTAACATCATGTAGATGAGAAAATACACCGAAGCAAATTATTCCTTCGTTTTAGATTGTATTATTGCTTCCAACTTTTGTTTTGCACGATCAGCCAATCGGGAGGGCTCGTCTCGAAATACGTGAATGGAATGGTTTGTAGTGACCACTACGTTTCCATTTCGTTGAGTAAGAGCGTGAACGGGACCAAGAAGCTTACGGCGCCATACTGGTTCATACTTATTATCACTGCTTCTTTTCACGAACATGACAACATCGCCACTTCGTGATCCTGCAATAACGTAGTTGCATTGATCAAACACGTTCGGTCGAGTTGGAAAAATGGTAAAATTAATAAGAGCAAGCACACTTTCTTCCAAACCGCTTGGACTAGACATATGTTGGTTTTGATACATTTTCAAAACATTTATCATATTAGGTTCTGTATCACCATCAACATCTTCGAAGAGACTTATGAAGCCAAGATACATATTTCCCGCAAAGAGATCAATCGTATTTCTTTCAAAATCTTCAAAATCTACCCGTTTCCTCAACGATAGCGAGGAAGATGGTCCATCAACCAGGAAAGAGACAACTTTAACAATTTGAATTAAAGGTCGAGTCGTCTGCTCGTTAAATATGATTCGTAGACGACAAGTTACAATATCCCCCTTCTGTGTACTCAGTACGAGAAAATAATGATTGTCGTTTTCAATTATTTTCAAAGAATACACTGGATCAACTAAGTGGGTAAACATAGTTGATGACTTATCACGTGAGGTCGAAAGGTAAGGCTGTGAGAAAGAGCAGTCGTCTTCAGCGTAAGTCGTTTTTTGAGTAAATAACACCTGTGCGAACTCATTCGAGGCATCTGATATCGATCCACCGAACAGAACAAAGCATTTTACGGTATTTCTATGTTCATCCTGATCACCAGGAGAAGACGAAGAGTTTGAATTACTTGAACCATCTTTTTCTCCCCCGTTACCACAATATATACAACTGACGAAGAGAATGCTCATTGAGCGATCTTTAGAAGCAAAACGGTTATCTTTACAATCGTCTTTGAACATACCCGAACCCGATGACGATAAAGAAGACGTAGCACATAACGCAATTGGACGATGATGATGAAATTTAATATCTTGAATAATGGAACGATTGTACTTATCACACACTATCAAACGACCAGCCGGTTGCATCGGCGAAAAGGACGAAGCATCGACAGACCGACGAATCAAAGCATAAACAAACATTTCTTTCAATGCACCATCGTTGCAATCAACGTGAAGAACGGAAGTATGCCCCACACATCGATACGAAACATCACGATCTTCTCCCGTCAGAGGAAGCCTGTAACGCCGAAGTTGAAAGTCATCACAAGCAGGAACACCTTTGCCTTCATTATTCTCTTGATAAACATCATCACAGTCATCATCATCATCATCATCATCATCATCATCATCTTCATCCATCAGGAACACACTATGCCGTTCACATGCCACATGAAGTGATGTTCGCACATTATTCGGACCGAGGATGGAGCAGACTTGAGACGGCATGGGACTTGAAAATACTTCACTGAAATGCATTGATGTTTTACAACATTTGGATGGTAAAGAAGATGGTTTATCGTTGTCATCGTTACAACGAGATATGCTTGGGGTGATGGTGGTGGTATGCATCATTGTTTTAATTTCAGTGTATGTTTTGGTTTGGTTTGGTTTGTGAATTCTTCTCTTGTTTATTGGATGGACCCGTGTTCTAAAATGTTTATAAAAATATTTATAACAGGATCCTGTTCAAATCTTAATATTCTCTCTTCTCTCTCAAGACTAAGGAATTCTACTATCTCTATTGTTCACAAGGAAAAAAAAATGAAATGCTATAGTATCCTTATATTATATGTCGGTCATGTATATGTAGAGAGTACCATGAAGAGAGCGTTGGTGTTGATGCTGGTTGGTGAGTGTGGGGTTTGTAGGATCTATGATACATTCATTGCATGACATGAGATGAGATGATTATGACAACAATTGGCGATTTCTTGACTCTCTCTCAAAACACAGGAATTGGACAAACACAAACACAAACACACACTCTTTCTACGAAAAACTCTACAATCGGATACATATATATATATATATATATATATTGTGAATGAATGCGAACCAATAGATCATCGCAGCCTTTCGCATCTTCACACCGCGTCCGCGTCCAATGACGAAAATATAACACTGCCATAACTTTCTATTGCAAAAAATCAAAACTAACATACTCGTACACACATCATTAAAATATACAAAACAATACAACCACAATTCCATAACTTGAACTGCAAATAAAAATACCATGATTCACGTAAGAAGAGGAACACAATTCCTACACATCCTCGTGACATTGGTACTGAATATCATCCTCTTACAATCCTCTTCTACCAATTCAAACTCAAACTCAAACTCAAACTCAAACACAGTCACTACTGCTCAACAGATGAATGACGGCTATGAATTCTATAAGAAAGCCGTATCTTTGGATAAGTCAGGGTACTACGAAGAGGCTGCTCGAGAATATTGGACTGCTGTGTTATTTCATAATAACAGTCCGGATTTTTTGATACAAGATGCTTTTCTTGCATTTATGACATGTTATAAGAATCTCGGTGACATAGCTGGTGGGTACGTGTATGTTGCGAAGCAGTATGCTATACGAGGTCATCCAGATCAAGCTTTGTTATATCTAGGTCAGGCCCTACAGTATGATGCCGGTTATGCTGCTGCCAAGACTTTAAAGGCAGAATTAACCAACGCCAAAGATGATGATAGTGGCGGCACTATGATGGAACAGGTGTTGACACTGGTAGAACGGGGAACGAAATATTTCAGTGACAAGCAGTGGTCGCAAGCTGAAAAAGTCTTTCAAGAGGCTTGTGACATAAGTGAAGGGCAGGTATATTTGCCATGTACTCACGCTATATACTGTCGGACAAACTTTTTAAAGTGGGGATACCTGGGGAAACAATATTACGAGGATATGGAAACTATTGAACGCATTACAAAAGCCGAACGCGATGCCTTCCGTACATCCGATACAAGCTGGATGAGACACACCAGCGTTCATCCTCATATGATGTTAGGGTATTTGGTGCCACCTGAGTTGCAAATTATTTCGAGTGAGAGTAGCACGGTTACTGAAGAGAGATTTGCAGCTCAGAAGCGAGGTATCTCAGTTGGACAAAAGTATAATCATTCCGGTATTCGACATACGAAATATAAGAAGGATGAAAAGATTAAAGTGGCATTCATTGGTGCGGGATTTAACTCTAAAGCCGTCCTCTATTTGTCACATGATATGTTCAGATTTTTTGATCACGATAAGTTTGAAGTACATGTATTTAGCCTATGTGATCCCGACAATGAGTTGTTCATAGAAAAAGCCATGAACGGTGTCGACTGGCGCCAACGTGTGAAGGACAATGTGGATTATTTTTGGGACGTTAAATATCTTCAGGGAGATCATATTGAACTTGGCAAGTTTATATATGGCAAAGGGATTCATATTTTGATTGATTGGGATGGTTTTGCTCGTGAGGGATTGCGAACAGAGGGAATTTTCCCGTTGAGATCAGCTCCGATACAGATTTTACACCAGGAGTTTTTGGGTACCACTGGATCTCCCTTTATAGATTACATATTCACAGACGAGCGTGTATCTCCAATGAAAGATTCTCATTTATATTCTGAGAAGTTTATTTATATGCCGGATCATTTTTTCTCGAAAGGTCATGCCGTTCAGGCCGAGATTCTACCTCCTTCAATAGAATACAAACCAAGGGATTCTGTTTATGAATACGTCATCGGTACAGGTTCCCCACAAGAAAATATGTGCGGTGCAGATATAAGTATGATGCCAAACAAGGTAGCCCCCGAGTTTGTTTTCTGTAATGTTCATAAGTTCTTGAAGTACAACCCGGAAACTCTGAATACATGGTTAGAAGTGTTGCAACGAACTCCTGGTTCTATATTGTGCCTGTTGAAGAATCCCCCTCAAGGAGTCCAAAATTTGCGCAAGTACGTGTCGGATTATGAAGGAGCCAATGATGTTGTGAAGTCTCATTTGAATGATCGTATTTATTTTCTGGAATGGGAAGCGAGTCCTTTCAACCACCAACGACGCAATGGAGACTTGTGCAACGTAGTATTGGATACTTTTCCATATAATGGGCATACAACGACAATGGATGCACTTTATGCTGGCGTTCCTGTGGTAACGAGAAGTGATCTGAGGCACATGTCTGCTCGAGTAACAACATCGGCAAATATAGTATTGGGCGTAGATGACTTAAATGGTTATGGTTTGAGAGGTTATGCAGATATTGCAGTAAAGCTTGGAACCGATGAGGGTTATTACAACTCGATTCGACGTCGTCTTGTAGATACAGCGCTTATGACCGAACCCGCAATGCATCCCTTTTGGGATGTAAAGAATTACGTGAAGAACTTTCAAATCGGGTTAGAGATGGTATGGAGGCGTTATATAGAGGATGAGCTACCTTCAAGTCATATACGAATATCCGACCGGCATTATCTTGATGATGAGGGTAATACTACTGCTATTTTCGGTGAAGAATATGCGTATATAGATCGTGATGAACTATAGAAGTAAGAGAGGGGACCATTTTAGTTTGGGCAACTGTATTCTGCTAGCGTTTCATTCCCTTTTTTCAACTACATATCAAATGTTAACATCTACTCTCCTAACAGTTATAGGGTCCTGCTCGTATATCTTTACATATAAGAATTACAGGTTGATTCTTAAAAAAATCACTTTTCTCGGTATAACCTAACAACGATATCAGCGCCGCAGATGTTGATACACAATCATTATGTCAAATTCACTGGAAGTGCTATTTATCGAAGCGGCTTGAGTTTGTAATAGTCTTGCAAACCGAGAAGTAACTTGCTATGATATAGTAATCTTTCGCTCATCAAGTCAAAAGTTCAGACAAATCGATTTAGTTCGTGGTTACATAGATAGAAAAATACAAGTTGGTATTTCAAGTTTCAAGACACTGCCAGCTTGTATTTTTCAAAAACGTGTTTTTCAAAAAGGTGGATAACACCAAGTGCATTTGTGACCGGTTCTTCGGTATAAGTTCCTCAAATTACAGATCGGAGTTAGAGCAAACTTATGTATCACACGAATAAACTTAAGATCCTCTCAATTGGGTTGAGAGTACAGTTGAAACATTTTCAATATCAAATATAAGTTGTCTATTTTGGTAAAGAACAGCAAGGTTCTTCGGTATAAGTTCCTCAAATTACAGATCGGAGTTAGAGCAAACTTATGTATCACACGAATAAACCTAAGATCCTCTCAATTGGGTTGAGAGTACAGTTGAAACATTTTCAATATCAAATATAAGTTGTCTATTTTGGTAAAGAACAGCAAGACTGCAAATCTTTTTTTTTGGAAAACCGCGACGTATTGTTCTATTCCGCGAGATTGCGTGACTGTCGCCTAGGAAAATTAGGCCTTGCACGACTACAGTAGACATACATGTATATCTACACCCTTTTCACCCAACACTTTTTCTCCGTAGGAATTTCCTGCTGCAAAATGACTGCCTTCTACTCATACATATATATGTACACTTAAAGTAAATACATTTACTTTAGTTGTTAGGTATTACGCTAATTTTCTTCTCGCTACATTCATATGATTCTTTATGTCAACGAGGTTCGGAACTTATGTTGGTCATTCGGCGAAATCAAATGTATTGGAAACTCAGCTTGAATCTTCAAATATTGCTTGACATGTAAAATCTTGATTATTACAACAATATAATATATGTGTGAGTTCCGAGTGACGAGTATCATACACACCATGTGACATTTCCAAGTGTAAAATGAGAACAGAAACGAAGTAAAGTGAAACACGAAACACACACTCTCACACCTCCTCTACCACTAATAACTCCTCTCCCTCCCAAACATTGTATCCCATACACCAACATCAATACTACCACTAATAACTAACTAACTAACTAATAACTACGTCTACGTCCAGAACCAACCCTATAACTGAAGGAAATTCAATTCACATCAATTCAATTCAATTCAATTCGAATTCCTACAAACCATTGATTAATAAATACCCCAAACACACACACACACACACAAAAAGATGGGAGCATCCTTTAGCATATCCGAATTCCTCGACGTCGCCCTCAAATCCTCCGGCATCAGCCGACGCAGTAAGGAAACGAAACTATTTAAATACATCAAAATGAAACGATGGGATGAGGCCATGGTTCGTGCGGCGAAAAAGCCGACGGAAGTGAGCACGTGGCTTACCATTGGTTTTCCAGATGGTCGTCAAATATCTATTTTGCCCATTCATGTGGCAGTTTCTATGAATCCTCCTGTGGCGATGGTGGAGACGTTGATTAAGGCTTGGCCGAAATGTTTGACGGCGAAAGAGACGTTGTTTGGGAGGTTGCCGCTTCATTTGGCTTGTACGGTGCGTGCTTGTGTGTGTGTGTTTTAAAGTTTTTACAATGGTTGAATTTTTTTTTATATGTTTGTGTGAACTGTTTCTGTTTCATTGCTGAGGAAATGTACAGTTGAGTTGTGAGGATATATTTTTTGTGATTATGGGTTGATTGGTTGAGTTTTGTATATTCATGTTTTGCTGGACAATGATTTTCGTCATGTATTCTATCTTATCGTTGCCCAATTTACTTAGGAGGGAAGTCGATTGGGTATCATTCAGGCCATGCTCAAAGGTCAAGCCAAGTTTTGTACACAGTGTCGTGATCGGGACTATATGTTACCTATTCATTTAGCGTGCATTTCCGGTCAAAGCGTATCAGTCATTGAATTGCTTTTGCAGGCTTATCCTCCCTGCGTTGGAATAAAGGATAGACGCGGAAATACGCCTTTGATGCTTGCCAAGATGAGCAAGAAGAAGAATCGAAATAGCATAATTACTGCCATTGCATTCTTTATGAATATCAATGCAGCAATGTCTGGATTATCGAAGGTAGAAAAGTCTAAAATATCACTCAACAGTGGGCAGGATGAGGCTTTACCAGAAACCAGCGGTGCACTCCTTCAAGTACAATCTAACCCGGAAGAAGAAAAGGAACTGACAGAATTAGCCAAACTAGTCATTGACCGAGCTTGGGACGATGTGATCGAACGTTGCCAGAATCTCAAACACGCCCGTGAAGCGACGACTTGGATGACTACTACCGTAAAACTTGGAGATGGGACGGAGGAAGAATGGCGCCGTCTTCCTATTCATGAAGCATGCCGACTAAATCCACCAAAAGCAGCAGTGGTCGCTATAATCAAGGCCGTGAGTCGTCTCGTTTCCAAGGGTGTTAACTTGCAAGAAAATGGAGGAACAAGGAGCAGAGAGAGTTGGTACAGTCGCAGTCCCGTACATGTAGCATGTAGTGAGGGCGCAAGCACTCGAGTTGTGGAGGCATTACTAGAACATGATCCAAAAGTAGCTCAGGTCATGGATAAAGATGGAAATTTACCATTACATTTGGCCTATTTGAATGGAGCGGAAACAGATGTTATCTCAATAGTTCTACAGGCCTATCCCGAAGGTGTTTTCGTGAGTAACTTTGCAGGAAGTACACCACAAAGCTTGGTGCAAAAAATTAGTCGTCCAAACACTGCCGTTGCATCAAAGTTGATTCAGAAGAGTTTGGACGTGGCTTTAGCGCCTGTCGGTAGTATTCAACGAGAAATCAATAAAGCTAAACTAACTGTTGTTGCCATTGAAGCAGAAGAGGAAGAGAAGAAGGGTGACGATGGATATATTGATGATGACGATGATGACGGCATCACAACTCGTCTTGCACGTGCTGTTCTCAATAGACAATGGAATGCCGTTATTGCCTACTGTGCCGATATTCAGGACGGTTATGTCGATTCACGTGATCAAAATCGTACCAATTGGATCGAGAGTCTCGTCACTGTTGCTGCGGATAACAGCGAAGACGATAAGAATTTGATAAAGACCGTCACATGGCGTCGTCTTCCTATCCATGAGGTACTTAGATGCAGCAATGTACCGGAACCAGTATTCGAAGCCTTAATCGAAACCTTCCCGGATGATTTGTGTGTACCAGATGAGCCCTTCCACCGCTTACCATTCGCATTAGCGCTCAACTCACCGAATGAACTAGACGGAAATTTCCTTCTCAATATACTCGAACGATATGAGGACGCGGTTGCCATCGCTGAACCGGACGAGGAAGGAAGATTACCAGTGCACCTCGCAACTCTTCGAAGTACTCCGCGTGACGTACTAACACGAATCGTATCACTGGACACGCAAGCGCTGCGCATTCAGGATATGTACGGATGTACGCCATTGCACTACGCACTTTGGAAAAAAACCGTATCCGATAAAGTTTTTGAAACCATTTTACTACAAGCCTACCCGAATGCAGCCGAGGTATTTGACTCAAACGGATGGCTTCCACTGCACTACGCCTGTTGGAAGGGCGCGAGTTTGAAAGTCGTACAGGCGCTCTTAGATGTGTATCCAGCTGGTGCAGCACATGCGAACGCTGACTTTTGGCTGCCGGTGCATTTTGCAGCCGAGTTTGGACCACCGGTGGCAGTTATAGAGTCGTTATTAAAATGTGATCCGTATGGAGTGGCTGCTCTTACGAAAGGAGGGAGCCGGCCGTTGGACAATGCAC
>Ga0209092_10001853_pt1 | contig 20041 bp, 16 predicted proteins | sample FraStrMetagenome_FD_187446 | JGI IMG/M metagenome (GOLD analysis project Ga0209092, IMG submission 187446) | Marine eukaryotic phytoplankton communities from Arctic Ocean - Fram Strait ARC3M Metagenome (SPAdes) (version 2) | ecosystem: Environmental > Aquatic > Marine > Oceanic | place: Fram...
TTGAATGCTTGCGTCAGAGTGATTACATTTACACTAATATATGATGAAGAATTTTTAGTAGTTTGTTCTTATATTTAGTAATACCGTGTGAATCAATTATTAATGTAGCCTCTACCTTACTAGAACGTATTGAGTACCAAGAGCTATGCTTGAGAAATGCTAGAGGTGGTGCTCTATAGGTTTGATCGAAACCATGTCCCTCACAATTTGAAAACTATCAAGACTGAAGTTTGGTTTAGTTCTAAGATTTTTTTAAGCATGACAGGTGTTTGGTACAAGATGACGTCAGACATTTCAGCTTTCATGAATACATCGGAGTGATTTCTCATCGTAATATAAGAGTAATATTGCTTTCTGACATTTCAGGCATTCACCTACCTCTGATATTGAAGGCTCGAGTCGACATTACAACCCAGACCAATTATAAGGTGGTGGCTGTACATCCATATCATAGTTTTTAAATTATTCTTCATAGAAATCAGGTTGGGATTGCAAGACAGTTTACTGCAGAAAATAGCTCAGCGAATCATTGCTGGGGATGAAAGGTTTATATTGAAGCCAAACCTGTATGTTTTTCATCTACAAAAGTAAATGAATCTTAGAACATATAAATTAAAGAAGCGCGAGAAATTACCTCAATAGCATCTTTGTATCCAACTAAAAATAATAAAATCGTTGACGATCCTATCCTAAAAGCTTCAACGAGTTTTTAAAAAAAGAAGCATTTTTCTTTCAAAATGTAAAGGTTTCTTAAAATTAAAATTCATTCCCGTTACTCCAACCAACAACATTTTGGCCAGCCATTTAAGCAAAGCTTCAACGTAATTTCAATAAATTTATTCCCTTTTTCAACCATTGTTTTACACTACCAAATGATCCAAAAATATGAAAAGGCACAGTGAATAAGTTGTTCGCACTAAGTATATCTTGTGTGATAAATCACAGGAAAAAAGTACATAAATTACAAAAAAGTTTATTCGTCTTCACTCTCTATCTCTTCGGCACCCTGTCCTTCTTTCAAGTACGGCTCCATGATACCAGTCTTGCTAAAATTTACAAGTGCACCGTTTCGCTCGAGGAACTGAACAAATACAAATACAATAAGACTAACTAGTGGTGCTACAAGTGAATCAATACCCGTAAGATCATTGAAACGAGATTGATCACATGGCTCTGCATCCTGGTCCCATAGATCTGCTGCAGGTTCATCAAAGTAGGCGGGGAATGTGGAACTTGCAGCTGAACCATAATCAAGGAATTCATCACCTCCCCACGGAGCCAAAAGAAATCCATCTTTTGGGATTGTAAATTCCAAAACGACACGTACTATGGCTCCCGAAACAACAGAAAGAAGGGCCGCTAGAGGGCTGGGTTTCTTCGTGTAAAAGCAACCAAACAGAGGCACAACACAAGTTGCGAAAACAATGTCAAAAGCCACGATCAAAAGGTATCCTGTTGCTCCAGCAGAATGTGCCGATCTATAGTAGGCTGCAATTAGAGCAGCAATGATTGTGAATGGAACTGATGCAGATCGTGCCAGCATAAGAAGATTCTCATTTGTGATGATAGATTTACTAAAACCAGGGATGAAGGAACCAATATTTCTGACAATATTATGCGAAAATACAGTTCCCATAGCGAGAATAGCTCCATCGCAAGTAGACATCGATGCTGCCACAATACCGATAAGACACCATGCTCCAAGAAATGCAGGTGCCTCATGTGTGAGAAGTTTGATAAAAGCAGAAGCGTCAGGCACCCACATTGCACATGTTGGAAGACCTAGACTTGTTGAACAGGTATCGGCTGCAAATGTTGCCCTTGGAGAATCTGGCCCATAAAAAGTACGTGTAATGGCTCCAATGTAGGCGAAAGGAATACCAACAAAGAACGTCAAACATCCAGCAAGAAGGCAACCAATTGTTGCAATTTTAGGGGTCTTACTAGCCATGCACCTTGCTTGAAAATCCAACGCAGCTAGATTACCAAATCCAAGAATGAAAATGGTGGCCCAATTCCACAATATTGCGTTGGGAAAAGGAGTTAGTCCAAGTGGATCTATCATTGCGGCAGGGATAACTGGCAGGTCTCCAAAGGGATAGGCACCATTATCAGTAACGCAATTATCGTCGCTTGGGCACCATTTAGTTTCATTGTAGCAACAGGCGCCTTCTAAATTGGTACAAGGTACACCACTATACATAGCACAAGTTTCATCATCTGGGTAAGAATATCCTGGAAAGCCAATAGATGGCGGTGCAGCACTATTTTCCGCGTTACGTATCATGTAAAAGGCAAAAGTTGAGCATCCAATCCATCCCACAGCAGCCTGTACGACATCTGTGTAAGCCACACTGAACAAACCCCCTGCAATGGTATACAGAAGCACAAGTACAGCCGCAATGAAAATTGCACCAGCTTGAGACACACTCAAAACGTATGAAATAATAGCTCCCATACCAACTAAATTTCCTGCCAAAAGGCATAGAAATGAAATAATCGTGAATAGAGACACAAGAAGTTCTACAAGTTTTCCATACCGTTTCGCAAATACATCTGGAAGGGTTAGTGCACCGTCCTTATTGATTTTAGCAGCAAGGAATAAACCGTTAATAATCAAAGAAAGACCAAGTCCAATTGGAAGAACAGCACCATCATAAAAATGGTACTTATATGAAAGGTCCACGTTTCCTAAAATTGCATTTGAATCAAGAGATTGAGATGCCAACGTAGCAGTGACGACCCATAAAGGTAAAGATCGACCTGCTACAAAATAATTCTCTGGCTTTGACTTGACGAAGTACACCGTAGAGAAGCCGATCAGAACAAAGATGACAATTGCCACCATTACAGTAATGCCAAATCCTGTTCAAACGAGGCCATATTGAGTTGAAAATAGTAATATCATTGTTAATATTCTTTGTCTTTGATGTTAGTTTTTCATACCTTTAGCAGGTTCCGACACTTCTTCAGGACATGGGAGTCCACATATTTCAAATTGGCAACAGGAATCATCAGGAACTTCGTAGGAATCGCCTCCAGTGATGAGATTAGCAAACTGTGTGTTAATGTCTTGGTTTGCAATACAGGTGCCAGGTGAAGCAGATGAGACAGAGGAAAGTTTGAGAAGAAAAGGAAGAAGTATTGAGAGTAATACTGATGTCATTTTTCTAAGAATTATATTAAATTTATGATACCTTTTTCTGACAAATTCAAACCGAAAGATGTGATACTATGTAGATTACCTGCTATACATACGGTTTTTAAGAATACATTATTGATCATCAGTAAATTAAATAATTATTTCCAACGGAAATTGTCGTTGTCATTGTCATTATAACTTCTTATTATGAAGTTAAATATGTCTTTCTTCTAGATTATTTTCGGAAGTGTCTTTTTTCTTCTATTTGGAATTAGCAAATGAAAAAATATCTTCCGTCCTCAACACAGACCTTAGATAAAAATAGATGAAAATACCATATAGATTTCGATTCTGTAACCAATCAACGCAATTACGGTATTGTATAGCACCGTAGCTTTTGTTTGAAGAAGAACATGTTCCTTTCAAGAGTATCTTACGGTACTACCCTTCTTATCATATGAAATTACTCCGTTTTTCAGTATGACATCAATCCTAAGTATTGTAGAATGAGGTCTGCATAGTTGGAAGAATTGTAGAAATACCTATACAGAAATCATATTCAAAATGTGCTGTCTACGTATATTACATTTTATTGACATCATACTAATCGTTACTAAAACATTATTATAATTATTATTTCATTTTATTTTGATGGCATTGTATCTTTCATTATTATTATATTATTCTCTAGAAAATCTATCAAATACAGAGTGAATGATGTACAATAGAATTCTAAGACGCCTCCCAAAACGCTTTCAAACCCGTTACCATCATCCAGACCCGTTTAATCCCCAGTCAACCAAAGGTTGGAAAGCTGCAGTAAAGGTGTGATTTCCAATATATTTTTTGAGACTTTTGTGTATATCAATACTATAATGATGATATAAAATACTCATAGCAATTTCAAATCATATTTTCGATTCTAGGAGGCATCTATACCCACACTGAAACATGATGAAGAAGTTGCCCGTGGTTTAAAAATTGGGCTACCGGCGGCATCTTCCATCGAAGATAAAACAATCCCTACGTTTAGCAGAGGAGAGTTGCCTCACTTTGCTGGTATCAACACTTTCATGAAAGCACCTTTTATTGAGGATGTTAATAAAATTGGTGGATTTGATGCCACAGTGATCGGCGTTCCTTTTGACGGTGGGTGTACTTATCGTCCAGGCACACGTTTCGGACCTCAAGGAATCCGACGCATTTCTGCTTTATATACTCCTTACAACTACGAAATGGGCATTGATTTACGTGAGCAAATGTCGCTTTGCGATGCAGGAGGTGAGTTTTATGTATACGTCATAATAATTAATGTGCTTATAAAAATTCACACTGTACATTACTTCGAAATAGACGTCTTCACTATTCCTGCGAATATCGAAAAGACTTTTGATCAGATTTCAAATGCAGTTGCACATGTTGCAGCAACTGGAAGTCTTCCAATTATACTTGGAGGAGATCATTCTATCGGATATCCAACAGTATGTAAAACGAATTTTAATATTGTTATTTGCAAACTCTCGTTTCCTAACTCAAGATTTTTTCATAGGTTCGTGGAATAGCAAGCGTCACGTCAAAAAAAATTGGAATTATTCATGTTGACCGACATGCAGATATTCAAGAAAAAGATCTCGATGAGCGAATGCATACAACTCCCTATTTCCATGCAACAAATCTACCAAATGTACGTCCTGAAAATCTAGTACAAATTGGTATTGGTGGCTGGCAAGTTCCCCGTGCAGCTGTTGGAAATATGGTAGAGCGAAGAACAAACATATTTACAATGGATGATATTGAGCAGCTGGGAATTGAGAAAGTTGCTGAAATGGCCCTTGAACGCGCTTGGGATGGTTGTGATGCAGTCTACATGAGTTACGATATTGATTCTATTGAAGCAGCATTTGTTCCTGGAACAGGTTGGCCCGAGCCTGGAGGTTTGTTGCCCCGTGAAGCATTGAAACTTGTTGGTTTAGTTGCAAAGGAAGGTTTGTGTGGCATGGAAGTTGTAGAGGTCTCACCGCCTTATGATCATGCAGATATTACGTCTTTGATGGCTCTTCGTATAATTGTTGACGCTCTAGGAGCTATGGTCAGTCATGGTACTATGGGTACGCACAAAGATATCATTGACAAACCATTTGTTCCATTTTGAGTCTATTTCATACATCTTAGGAGTAATTTGTCAATAAAACAATAAAATAAAAGCAGTTGTCTCGATAATTACGAGATAGAAGTTCGAACGCTTACATAATCCATCTATGAAAAAAATAATCATTCATTTAAAAAACCACTTTGCTGCTTTTGAATATTCTTGCCAGGTCTTCGCTTTCAAAGCACAATCTTTCAAGACTGACACTCTGGCAGGCGGCGCAAGGACTGAAGCAAAGTATCCAAATATTAATAAGCCTCCTACAGCACACCCATGAGACAATATTCCTGATTTCGTGAGATGATTTGGGTCAGTGGCTTTAACGTTATCTTTGTGGAATTGTTCATATGCAATGTCCCATAGCATCCACGTTCCTCTCCAAACTAAGACGCATGAAGTTGACACACAGTATAACGTCCCAAATCGTGCTATAGAGGAGTAGTGCCTGGGTAGATTTTTCCTTTGACGTACTAAGTCTTTCTTAGCCTTTTTTGCAATGTAACCTTGTGTGAAGGCCAACCCTCCTGTGCCCAATCCAAGACATGTCGTAGCGGAATAAAAGGGATTATTTGGAAATAGATTATCGTCTAGCAAATACCACATTCCTCTCCAATAGCTAGCACAGGCTATTCCAATAGCAACTTGCTGGAAAACACCTCCAGGAGCCATTCCTATGGGATTCAATGGCAATTTTGATACATTTTTATTTTGGATGGTGCTGACTAAACTCTTTCTTGGACTAGGAGTTGGTTTCGTCATGGTTTGTTCTGTATGAGCTTCAGAAGAAAAAAAATTGAAAAAAAATTGTGAAAATGAAAGTATTTTACCCCAATTGTCAATTCCAGCACTCAATTTTGCATACTATACAATCCCTCTCTCTCTAGAGATGATGTGTAAAATGAATCCCAATTGCGTCATTCATTTTACATAAAAATGACTTCAGAATTAAATCACTTTTTTTTTAATGCAAAATCATATTGTTCCTAACAAATAGGTGCATCTATCATCCTACGTACATTTTTTCTAAGAAACTTCCAAAGAATAAATTCTCAGCAGCAGTCTGTCACAGAAAATAGATCTTTAGTATCCATTTTTTGAATATCTTGCGTACGTTATAATAAATACCCTCATATAATAACGAAATAAAAATGACAAACATGATGTTATTTTTCATGAAAATACATGAAACTTATGCGGTATAACACATATTTCTCTGTTGAAGTAATAGATAGTGCACAAATATCTAAAATAATTTCTGAAATAAAATGGCGGAAGAGGAAGCAAATGATTTCATGATAGACATGATTTCCGGTTGGGTATCAGGTGGTTGCAGTATTATATGTTCTCAGCCAATAGACACTATATTGACAAGAAAACAAGCTGGAAGTGCATTTCGGCACAAATATAATCTTCACTTTGTTTCACTTTGGAGGGGTAGCTCAGCTATGATAAGTGCAATTCCATTCCAAAATGGAATGTTGATGGCAGGATATGGAGTTGGAAAACGATTCACTGAAGATATGAAACCAAATTCAGTTTTGCTTGGTGTCTTTTTCGGTGGTTGCACTGGAGGCTTCATCCAATCATTTCTAATGTCTCCTGTTGAATTAATCAAAGTGAATCAACAGGTTATCGGTAGGAGTCTTTCCAGCGCAGCAACCCTTGTTTCGACAAATATATTCTCAAATGTGGGGTGGAAAGGACTTCAGGCAACCCTTTTGCGAGACGGGATCCCACATGGAGTGTGGTTTGCATCATATGAATATTGCAAATCAAATTTAGAAAGTATGGATATGTATCAAGAAAATAAAAGCGTTCATAGATCCGTTATTGCGTTAACGTCTGGTGCATTTGCAGCAGCTACTGCATGGGGTATTGGATATCCTTTTGATATAATCAAAACAAGGATTCAAACTTCAACAGAACCAAAATCTATCTTGCGAACAGCAAAGGATATAGTCCGAGAAGCTAATTGCAATCCTGCCTTTGCCTTGTACAAAGGTTTCGGGCTAAAACTTGCAAAAGCAGTCCCTGCATCAGCGATCAATTTCTTTGTTTACGAAGCAATCGCCGAAAAACTAAGAGGCAAAAATAACTGATTTGAACATGTTCCATTTGATGATGTTTCGTTGCATTCCCATCATTTTGTAGATATAATTGAAAACTATTGAGGTAAAGTTGTGACGCAAAGTCATATGGTAGAACAACTTCAAATGTTATTTTTAAGTATATATCATATATATAGTTCGTAGAATGCAATGATATTTATTTTTTAGAAAAGTCTGATTTGCGTCTGTTCGTGATTGTACTTTATTCGATATATATATCATCAAAATATTCGTTTCGAACAAGTTCAATTTCATTTCATCTTCAGTTGAAATGAAGCAAGCATTGGAAAAAGAGGCTCCAACAGAGTTTTACTTAAAATTATGGAGTAAATAATAGGTCGTGGAATATAAGATCTGATCAAATAATTACTGAGTTTAATAAAGGAAATCAATGACAGAAATCCCAGTGTTTTTGATAGCTTGCAATCAATGGAAGTAATTGATAGCGATAGTGAAAATGCAGGGGCAAACGTAATTGCAAAAATAATATAATAACGTCGGAACAAATTCAATTTTTCAGCATTTGGAAAAAGTGATAATTTAATTTATATTCGTTGGAGATGTTTTCATCTGGTAGATCAAAAGAGAGTATATAATTAGAGCTGGTTTTAGTCATACACCATCTGATCTTTCAAAAATATCTGTATCTTCGACACGTTATGATACTTCCGTTTTGATTTAGTTCCCGACAAGAATGTTGTTAATAGGAATGTGCACCAACTTTACAAAAAATCCTATGAATCCCATTATGGCAAAACCAATCCCTGTAGCCTTTGCAATAAGAGTAAATTCCTTTCTGTCAGGTTTGGTGCATTTCTTCACAAGGTGCATTGAATCCTTGTAGAATTGACGAAGTGGTTGAATTGCAATTTCGTTGAATCCTTCTTCTCCCATTTTTATTTCGTTTCTGTTTACAATCGTTCAAGAAAAAGCGAAGTTAGGAATAATTTTGAAGGGGCATTATACAAAATTGATCTTGAGGAAATGTGTAGTACGCTCGCAAGATCAAGGACCTAATTAAAAAATGATTGAAACACTCTCAATGTGCTTTTCGACCTGAGCCCACTGAATTAACGCCCGCAAGAATTCTGCTCTCTACAAGAAAAACCAAGAAAGAGAGGTCTTTCCCATTCATCGCAGCTCGTAAAGGCGCGGCTCTCGCCATCTTCATCTTACCTCTATTATTCTTTTACTCTCGAAAGATATCCTTACGGGACCATGATTCAAAACGCACACTACATCGGAGCCACACAGTATCCACTTACGATTGTTTTATATGTACAAAGGATAACTAAATACAACACGCGTAATGCAATGATTAAAAATCTAAACTCCTGTAAAAGCATTTTTTTTTAACATAATACGTAATACCAAATTGTTGCTTCATCACTCCACGTAGGGCATACTGGTACAGAATAAACTTTTGTCACCATGTATCGATAAATAAAGTTTCAGCTTGTCCTGCTGAAGGGTGTAAAATAAATTGTTCTAGAACTGATGCTTTGTATTGACGATTAATTCATAAATGGCGTTAGTATCGACATCAATCATGTTCCAGTTTGCATTTCGTTTTGTTTCATTTTTGACGTTGGCATGAATATATGTATATTTATTTGATGATTCACAATGATTTGTATTATTTCTCATCAATCTTAAATTGAGACTCTAGAGTGCCTTATTTTACAACGAGATAATTTTAGAATTTAGCTGTAACAAAAACGTCAGATTAAGAATGATTTCAATTTCCTCTTTCCGTAATTACTTAAATTAATTTTTGCTTGAAACAGTGATCATGAAGTCATTTTAATTCGTATAAAAAAAACACGCAATTGTAGTCGCTAATCCAAAGTTAATTCAGAAGTTGAAAGCTTGCATAAGTTCTTCACGATGTTATTTTTCAATTTCAACTTCTTTTTTTTGTCTTTTCTGTATTACTTTTTCAGAACGGTTAAGATATGGAGGCGTTATGAATATCTTCTCCAAAATTGGCCAGGGCAGCGATAAGAGTTTTTGCTGTGTTGGTCCATAATATTATATCGTTTTTAGATCAGGAAAGGAGGAAAGGAATCATAATTATAATGCTTTGTCTACAAATAATTATTTTGAACATACGGTACTTTCACTTTCACATTGACAGCAGCCATTAAAAAAATACTGCAGTAATTTCATACTCGACTACGGCAGATCTACGTACTGTGTATTACGATGTGTTCTTTTAAATCAACTCAAAACTGTCAAACAAATACCGGCTCTGAAAACCATCCAAGGTCAAATTTGTCAGGTCATAGATTTTTCCTTGTGAGGTCACAGAATCTGAAACTAAAAAAGAGGCGAGTTAAAAGATATAATTTAGCATGGAGGACGCAAAAGCCCAAAAGTTAGTCGACACTTTAGGAAAATTAAAAAAATCAGCAGGACTAGGAATATCATCGAGCTATAATTTTGGGAACAATGTGTTGAATGAGCTAAAAGAGCGGACAGATGGTCTCCCAAACAATGCCCTCTACGCCAACTTTCTCAAAGAAGGGACCTATGATCCACACGATCCTAATCGAAATAGCTCGCACGGTGATGGAAGGTTCATTAAACGAAATTTTGACGATTGTGCTATCTCGGATGAAGAAAAACCTGAAAAGAAAACCAGTAAAAAAGAGAAAAAAGCAATGAAAAAAGCTGCAAAAGAAAAACGAAAGGAAGAAAAGAAAGCCGCTAAGATAGAAGCTAAGCGACAGGCTAAGCTTGAAGAGAAACGAAAGAAAAAAAGGGAAGAAAAAAGAAGGAAAGAACAAGAGGAAAAGGAGAAAGACGCAAAATCAACGGACGATGACAAGAATGGATTGCAATCATCAATAGACGATGAACCTGAGAAGTCTACAACAGTAGAAAAAAAGAAGAAAAGCAAAAAAAGGAAGAAGGAAGATAGAATTGAAAAAAATGATATTGATAATGATAAATCGTCAAAAAAGAAAAAGAAGAAGAAAAACGGAGAGTAAATTACATAAAAATAGTTTATCATGGACCGTAACTGGACACAGCAATCGTGTTTATCAATATGAAAGACTCTTTTCGCATGCAAATTATATTAGACTGAAAATGTTTGTTCTACCTTTTGATCTGTATTATTTCTGAATGATGTGAAAAGAAAATAAAGAATGTATAACGGCCGCGATTATATAATATAATGGAAAAAGATGGCAATTTTACATATCAACATTTTAAGATTCTACGCAGCAACAAAGTCGACATTGTATTCTCCATCGAAGACCATATCAGATTCATCAAATCCAACAGTTGGAAAAGAAGAAGCAAAATCTTGAACATCCTTTCTAAGAGTAACTAAATCGGGGTGGACACTTGGTCCGACTGAACATAGTTGCCTAAAGCCCTTCAACTTCTTTCCTTCTTCTGTACTTTTTAATTCAACCGCAATGGATACAGCCCTGTCAAAAAATTCAGCAACTTTGGCAAAATCATCCTCTTTAAAACCACGAGATGTCAATGCAGGAGCACCCATTCTAATTCCTCCTGGTGTCAAAGCAGAAGTATCTCCAGGAATAGTGTTTTTATTACTTGCAATACATGCAAGTTCAAGAACACGTTCTACTCTAGCACCATCAATTTTTCTCGAGGATTTAAGATCGACTAGTACCAGGTGATTATCAGTACCACCACTAACAAGTGTATATCCCAAATTATTCAATTCATCTGCCATTCGTCCTGTATTTTGGAGTACCTGTTTTTGATACGTTACAAACTCAGATGTTGCTGCCTGTTTGAGACAAGTCGCGAGTGCGCCGATAGTGTGATTATGAGGGCCTCCCTGAAGTCCTGGAAAAACTGCGAAATTAATTTTCTCTTCTAAATCATACATGATGGGTTGTCCTTTTTTTGTAACTCCTCTTTGTCCCTTACGATAAAAAATCATGGCTCCTCGGGGCCCACGAAGACTTTTATGTGTTGTTGTAGTTACAACATCAGCCCAAGGAAAGCATGATGGAATAACCTCTGCCGCAATGAGACCCGATATGTGTGCCATATCTGCCATAACATACGCACCTACTTTATCAGCAATTTGTCGAATGCGTTCATAATCAATAAGACGAGAATACGCAGATGCGCCAGCTACGATAAGCTTTGGACGAAACAGAAGAGCACTGCGTTCCATTTCATCATAATCAATTTGACCGGTAGATTCATCAAGACGGTATGGCATAGATTCAAAGTAACGAGATACCATAGAAATCTTCTTATTAGGTGTTTGATATCCATGTGAAAGATGGCCTCCGTGTGGAAGATCTAGAGATAGTATACGTGCATGGGGCTCGAGAAGTGCAGTGTAAACCTGCTCAAGGTTATTTTAAGTCAATAAATCCATCTAATAAAATGATAGAACAATATGACGAAAACTTACCTGAAAGTTTGCTGGTGAACCAGATAATGATTGCACATTCACTCCCCATTCCTCCGAATCTAAATGAAACACTTCAAGGGCTCTCTTTTGGCAAAGAAGCTCTACTTGGTCAATATTTTCATTCCCGCCATAATATCGAGCACCTGGATATCCCTCACTGTATTTATTTGATAACACTGAACCAAGAGCATCCAAAACTGCTTTACTGGTGAAGTTCTCACTTGCAATTAGCACCAAACTCGAACGTTGGCGCGCTTTCTCTTGCTCGATTAGATTCATAAGTTCGGGGTCTGATTCACTGAGTGGAAGGTTGAGTGCTGATCCAGCTGAAGAAGACGAAGTCATACTTCGAATTGCAGTAAAACGACGAAGTGCCGAGGTTGTTACGGAACGAAGACTCATCATTTAGAAGAATTTTAGACTGGATATTATTCTGTTGATTGTTGTTGATAGCAAAAGTTTCAAATTAATCTTTGTATTTACGACATGGGATAATTTGTGGTCATTAAGGTATCACAAGATCTTTCTGACAGGTTCCAGAGAAAAATAATAGATATCCTATTTATTTGTTCTTACTTCGAAATTATGTATGATTGTGAATGAATAAGCACATCTGTACTCATCTCATATGTGCTGAATAAAAATCATTGATTGCAAAAAGAATAAATTGACGTCATCCTCATTAAAAACTTTACGTAAGCTTTTCTTAAATAGAATCAGAATTCGTCAACGTCGTCAGAACATGACGTCGATAGGAAGGATAAACTCTCTCACATTTTAATGTGAACAGCAGTAAACGAACAGGAGACACAATGCATGCTTTATAACAATCCTGCTGTTCTCTAAAGAGAGATGTTTTCTTTTAGAATCTAGAGTTTCAAATTGAAAATTTCCGTTAGAAATTCAAATATAAATGTAGCTAGTAAGGATGCAATAGAGGTCAAAGCATAAGGTAAACTTATGTGATTGTAAGGAATCTTCAAATTTGTTTATACGTTGATTGGAGACTTCCATTGTCATGCACGACCAAAACTTAAATCAGATATTAAAAGTATGAAGCTTAATAAAATTCGATGCTATCTATTTCTCCTTTATCGCAATACACAAAATGTGAGGCATAATTGTGTCCATGTAATACACAAGAACTGATTTGTAGCGGAGTTTAGATCATCCCAGAGGTAAAAATCAAATAAATGACGGGTGTTCAACAGGAAAGGAACTTTTGATACTTCTTTATTCATTTTTCCTTTCTCTCGAGATTGATTGTCAAATATCTTTTCTTTGGTCTATAGTAACGCAATTTAACACCTGCCATTGCAAACATAATGCGACTTGCCCGAGTTTGTTCAGTATCATGATATTTGTCACTCAAATAAACTATCTCGCGTATTCCTGCTTGTATAATCATTTTCGCACAATCATTGCATGGAAACAGGGCAACATACAACGAAGATCCAACGACATCAGCACTGCATTTGTTCAAAATTGCATTCACTTCTGCATGACAAACGAAAGGATATTTAGTGTGTAAAGAGGAAAGACCTGTGCGTGCCCACGGAAGGCATTCATCGCTGCAATCTCTTGGAAAACCGTTATACCCTATTCCAACAATACGATTTTCTTTATTCACAATACATGCTCCTACCTGCGTACTTGGATCTTTTGATCGTTTTGCGCTGAGGAAAGAAATCGCCATAAAATAGTCGTCCCACGAAAGGTATGAACTCCTCTTTAGTCTAGTTGGTGCATCAACATTATATCCGGCCTCTTTTAGTAGCAATTTTTTCATATTTTCTCTATATTCAATTTCATCGGAGCCAGACAAAGATGACTTTTGTTCTGGACTGCTTTCCTCTTCATCCAAATTTTCACCAAAATCCAATATAACTTTTTCTTTCGTGGATTCAAATTGAATGGTATTAACACCAGACATTTCAAACATAATTCGACTAGCTCGATAAGTTTCTTGTGTGGCATTATATCCTTTGTGATATATCACCTCCCGGATTCCAGATTGAATGATGATTTTTGCACATTCGTTGTCTTTTACAACATCAAAAAATGTAAATGTTAAGCTTTTTTTCAGGTTTATCAAAAAATTCATGATTCCTTTACTCACTTGGATATTGAACAACAAACATTCTTGCTCCTTTGACATCAGAACTACATTTGTTCAAAATAGCGTTTACTTCAGCATGACACATAAAGGGATCCTTCGTATGTAACAGATTCATTCCTTTCTCTGAACAGGAAGATTCCCAAGGTAGATAGTCGTCATTACATCCTTGAGGGAAACCGTTGTATCCAATACCAACTACTCGGTTATCAGCGTCTACAATGCATGCCCCAACTTGCTGCAAAGGATCTTTTGATCGCTGAGCACTAAGATATGCTACCGACATAAAATAATCGTCCCAAGAAAGATAATCAGCACGTTTTCTGGTTGCATTTAGCCCAGTTGGATCATAGTCTGCTTCTTTCAAGAGCAAGTCTCGAAATTTTTGTCTCAACTTGTCTTTTTCGTCATTGCACCCATCTTTGTTGGATTCCGACAACTTCTCATATTCAACTTTTTGATTTACAGCATTTTCGCAGATGCTCATTCTAGAATATGTATTATGAGGGTTTTGTTCTACCTTGATCGCAATAACATTTACAACCAGTGCAGGAAGAGCTACAAACAATAGCAACAAGCTCTTGGAAAAAACTTTAATAATGACAGTGAACGAAATTTTGTCCAAGCTCTTTTCCGAATTGCAGTGAATGGGTCGGTCAATTTTTTTGTCAAGCTCTAACGGTATTTTGATTTTGCTTGGTTTTGCAGCTTATTCCGTGCCGATTGTTTGGGATTGTAAACTTTTGGTCAATTAATTTTGTTGGACCACGATCTTTTAATAATAATAATAATAATCTTAAGTATTGATTAGGAATGTTCTATTATGAAAAGATGGTTGACATCTACTTTACTACTCTTTCATACCGTGTTATACGTATTGTACAAGATTTCCAAGATTTACTACTCAAAAACCTTCTTCAAAGCAAGGTTTATTTCTCACATTCAACTATTTATGGGAAAAGACCATTTTTTTAATCTAAAAATGAAATTGAGCTAGAGTATACACGGAAAGAGCAATTGCGTGATGAATGCCGAACCAAAAATATGCATCATTTTATGCAAAAATAAAAGTTAACTAAAAAAATCAGTGAGAGAATTGAGAAAAAAGATTTGTAACTTCAAATGAAACTAGATTTTCTTTTAAATTTGGTGCTTATCATACATGTCAATACGTAATACAGACCTGATTTCTTCCCATGAGATGTTTGACCATTTGTACCTTTCATTTTTTTTCATCTATTTAATTATTACCCTTTTGGATGATGTTAAGGTAAAGTTGGTCACAATGAGCATGTCAAGGAACCAGCAGTCACTCACTCACTCTCTCTCTCTCTCTAGCTAGAGATAGATAGATAGAGCATGGATATGAATAAAGTTGACTGAATATATGTATGTGCAAAAATTTCGGATTCACTTACTTAGCTAAATAGCTAGCTAGCTAGAGAGTTAAATAAATAAACCCATTAGGAGGATTCTTTCGTAATTGGAACCTTCTCCATATGATCAGCGTACGTCATCAAGGATATGTCACCATATATCGTTTGTTTGTTACTTAGATTTTTTTTTCGCATAACAAAAAGCTATCAGTCGTTCTAAAAAAGAACTTCAGGGAATAAAAAGGTCCGAGCAAACTGCTGGCATAAGAATCTATCAAAAATTGATTATTTTGTCCGAATCAGAATAAGCAAATCAAATAAATATGACTATCTTGTATGGATTGGTATCTCGTCAAAAGACAGTCTTGGCTGAGCATATTGCCACCACAGGTAAGGTCTTCTATATTCTAGAGGTTTCAACCAGAAAGAATGCCAAGTGACACTCTATTGCTATGTAGAATCGCATGACTAAGTTCTGGAAAGGACAACGATCAATTCAGAAATTTGAAAATAATTTGCATCATGGAAATTATCTAACTCACTTTTGCTCACTAATCACTATCTCAGCCACGGGAAATTTTCCTACTGTCACAAGAGTGCTCCTATCGAAAATTCCTACAACAGATGGGAAAATGACTTACGTTTATGACCAATATGTTTTCCATTACATTGTGGAAGGAGGTATATGTTATCTCTGCATGTCAGATGAAACCAACAAGCACCGTATACCATACGCCTTCTTAAAGGATATCAAAGATACGTTTATTGCACAGTATGGCCGAGAGGAACCTCTAACAGCTATTGCATTTAGTATGAACGATCAATTTTCAAAAATTATTGGTAGTCGTATGGACTACTTCAATTCGGATAATCCAGCAATAGATGGAATCGCCAATGTGAAGAATCAAATAGATGAAGTGAAAGATGTTATGGTTCAGAATATTGAAAAAGTGTTGGAAAGAGGTGAAAAAATTGAACTGCTTGTGGATAAGACAGATAGACTCAACCAGCAAGCATTTCGATTTGAAAGTACTAGCAGAGGATTGCGCCGTTCACTATGGTGGAAAAAATTGCGAACAATGGCTTGCATAGGAACTGGTGTTGTTCTCCTCATCATTATTGTCTCATCCACAATGTGCGGAGGTTTGGATTTTCATAAATGCAGGGTGAAACACTAACTTCATTTTACTCTGTGTTACAGAATAAAAACCAAACTGTCAACTAACTCTAAATGAAACTAGGGTATATGTGGAAATCAATCAGATATCTCCTGGATGAATACCCTCCAGTTTATTTTGTAAATCTATTTAATGCATGCTCATAATATATTCGAATCAGATATATAATCGTACAATCTCAAATGTGACATTTTTTCATTTTAATCTCAACATAGTGTACCCCACAAAAACAAATCAATATCATTATAAATAAAATTACTTGTTGATGCATTTGTATGCCAGTGCAGCGGCTCCAAAACCATTATCAATATTCACAACACCTACACCAGGCGCACAAGAATTTAACATGGTCAACATAGCACTAACACCACCAAAAGCTGCACCATATCCAACACTTGTGGGAACAGCAATAACTGGAACACTTGCCAATCCTCCAACGACACTGGGCAAAGCACCATCCATGCCAGCACAAACAATAATACAACCAACATCAGGATCTTGTAATTTAGGTAAAGCATTGATAATTCTATGTAAACCAGCTACTCCTACATCGAAAATTCGAGTCACTTCACAACCAGCTGCTTCTAATGTTACAGCAGCCTCCTCAGCTACTGGAAGGTCGGTTGTGCCTGCACATGCAACAACCACCTTCTTTTCCATTGACAGTGAGCTTTCGTCCAATGATTTTACAGCTTTGAGTGAATTTGCATCCATGGAAATTATCTTTGCAGTTTCGTGGTATGTAATTTCACCATTTTCAAGAGGGATTGCGGCTACTTGATCATATAAATCACGATCCACTCTGGTCATGAAATCAACATACAAAAGATTTCATATCAGTTTTATAAGCATAAAGTACAAGCAAATGTGTGGAGAATGAACACTTGGAGAAACTAAGCAAGAGATTTACATACCTGGTAGCAAGAATGGCCTTATAAGAAGAAGAATCAAAGTTCTTCGAGGAAGAATCTATTTGATTCGAGGTCTCTTTCTCAATGGATGAGTTCACATGCAAGGCCATATTATCCAAAATAGATGCAATCTGTGAAGGCGTTTTCCCTGCAGCGAAAATCGCTTCTGGAAAACCTGTACGATGCGCTCTTCCATGATCAAGATTAGCAAAGGACTCCAAAGTTTTTGTGGAACTGATGTAATTCGTTTCCGTTGTGTTGCTGCTATTTTGGGACTTGGTTGTTGCAGATGAGAGCATAGAACTAGATATCATTTTTTCGGCATTGGAGGCACTTAGTTTGCCTTGTTCCACCTGTTGAAGGATCGATTGAATAGATGGGAGTTTTGTGAATAAGGTTCTTCTCATTGTGCCAACGCCAGTTTATTGTGCCCTGCTTCTATGGACAAGTATAGTAGCCAATAATCTTGGAATGTGCACTCTTACTCTATCGAGAGATGAAATAAATAGATTGGGGAATTGTAGAGTAAAACCATGTACAGTCAGTCGTGTGAGTAATATGTTTCATTATTTTCATTTGCGAAATGACGTCATTCAATGAACAGAATTTCTAAGACGAATGCTTTAATTCAATTTGTTCGCAATGTTGTGATTTTATATCATGCAATATTGCTCATGAAAATACTACTGGTTATCTCATAAGATAATTTGTATCAAACCAAGTATTTCTTCTAAATGAAAAATTCTTTGGATGAAAAGAAAGTTGCTGAAATAAAAGACTAACGAAAGTCATCGTATTTTTATGAATGAAAATGCATGGGCTTATCATCCTTCAAAATAAATCTGGTTGAAAAAAAAAGTTGGGATCCTTTCTTTGTTTTTGAAACAACAGATTCCAACTTGTCAAAAGAATGCAATAAAAAATAAGAGTAATTCATAAAATAATTCTCAAATTAATCTTTACCAAGGCGATTGGTTTCTTTGTAAGGTATACTGGACATCTTTTCTTGTTCTGTTATAGAAACCATTCCAATATTTTCATCCATCACAGTTACCAAAAAGCCGTTATCTTCAACATGTTTCACAATCTCTATTTTTATGTCCAACGAAGCAAAGTTTTTCAGTCGATTCTTCACACCTAATTCTGATAAATCGTCAACATACTTTGCGTGCTCAGCTTTGTAATTGCGTAGTTCGTAATATATCATTACAGCAACAGATCTAATTTCCCACAAGGGATCTCTCCAATAATACGAAGATTTTTTTCCTGGATGCATCTCATTTTCGCTGATACTTATATCCCTCTCTGCATCTACAAAATAAACATAACCCCATGCCTCTGGTCGATGCATTGCAACAAACCCTCTCCATTCTTTTGCGTTTGTGTCCCATGATAGTTGCGGTGACCATACCCAATTAATGTCCCCTTTCAATTCTACATGTGAAAAGTTTATGCGCCAGTATTTTGTATTTTGTGGCTTGTAAGAGTCAGGAAAGGATGGTAACGGCTTAATCCTTTTCAGTGTGTCTGAATGAGCCATTTTGATCTCAACAGCCCACGCAAGATACTTCCTTCGTCCCGATTTTTCATTTATTTTACCACTTATAGCTTTTGCTGCAGATGTCTGATTCTGAACTTCATAATATCGATCATCGGAAGGTCCATAAGATATGTCCTTTCGGGCAGAATGTTCCTGTCCACCAACATCGTAGGGTTTATCGAGCATCAAATTCCATACAGTATTTAGAGCATTCATTTCTAATTCTTTATAATCATGACAAGAATCACTGGGATCGATAAAAACCTCAAAATCCGAATCTTGATGATATATTGGACTATTTCTCTCTGTGTATGTAGCAATAATTTCCGACACCCGTTTCTCAGTGATTATTTCTTCTTCTAAATCCCCAAATTCATTGAATGGTATACCATATTCAAGCAGTGCAGCAACATACAAGAAATCATCATCCCATAGCATCTTCATTCGTGTTCTACAATGATGAAATGAGGGCGTGGATTCAATAGGTGGAACAAATTTGGGGTCCCCATGATTCTCATCGTGCGAACCTCGAATTTCAGAAAAAGGGGCAGACCAAGGAACACTTTCCCATATTGGTTTGCCCAAAATATCACCATCGATTTCAATATCTTTCTCGTTGTTTGAAATTTTGTGAGCATAGAAGACTGGAGGATGCGGTGGGACTGTGAAAAGCCCAGTCGGTTGTGCTTGACGCATCATCTTTAGACATAATTATGATAATATAGAGGTCTAAATAATTAGGTCTGATCACTTTGTGGAATATATTTGACGTGAGCGTGCGGTATGTTAAGTTAAGGTATGTCATATTTTACGTGTTATACTAGGCTTCGCTCTGAGACGGATCCCCGATCTGCACGTCCTGCAGGAGCCTTCCCTTAATTTCCCGAAGAAAACTGGACCGTGTGGATCATGACCGTAGTCATCCCATAATTTCCAATGGTAAAGCTTGTTGTAGTGTACGACGTATGTAGGATAGTTATTCATAGTATAGTGTAATAACCTCTCACTCTATTTAAGCAATCTGGTTATCACCCTATATCAGGTTATAGAGCCCTTTAATCGCTCCGAAGCGATCGTTCGAGAGGTCCGCGACTTATCTCGACAAAAACC
>Ga0209092_10001855_pt1 | contig 20032 bp, 12 predicted proteins | sample FraStrMetagenome_FD_187446 | JGI IMG/M metagenome (GOLD analysis project Ga0209092, IMG submission 187446) | Marine eukaryotic phytoplankton communities from Arctic Ocean - Fram Strait ARC3M Metagenome (SPAdes) (version 2) | ecosystem: Environmental > Aquatic > Marine > Oceanic | place: Fram...
ACTTCAAAATTCCCCGACCAGGCAACTATCCTAGAGTATTTCTAAAATTGTCTCATTCTCTTTTTGATTGCAAGTCCCATTGTTACTCGAATTTTTGTTTCGCCGCAATGCTCGTCGCATTTCCATGCTTTAAAAATAGCAATCGAACTTGTGGAAGGTTTGCGCTACAAATTGCGGATGTTTGGTGTCTCGATGAAAGGACCCGCTCGCATATTCTGTGATAATCAAGCCGTGGTCTTGAATGCGTCGTTTCCTGAGTCAACTTTAAAGAAGAAACACTGCTCTGTGGCAAATTGTTGTCTTCCTTGAGAAGGGCGAAACTTAATTTTATCAGAGGCGTACGTATAAATTGTTGGTGTGATGAGATATTTTTGATTTAATTTAATGAGATCACCTAGAAAGAAATGTAAACGTCAACGTATGAACGTGTGTATGTACATGTAGTGCATCTTTTTTACGTGTATAATGTCTAAATGGTAATTGGTTTATATGCAACTAAATCATTGGTACATTTATATCTAAGTAAAACAGATCATTAGATAGAACAAAATTCTATTTAAAACACCATTTCACCCTATTAAGGCCAATTTTTATTCAAAGCTTAATATATTTCAATGTTAGAAAAAGATACCATGTGATTCATCCATCAACATACTCATTTTGTGTAGAATCCTACCTTTAAAAAAAGGTCTAAAATAAGGACCATTCAGTAATATACCCATTTCATGGAAGGGGCATTGCACCCGCCCTGGTCAGGGGGGCCCACAGACGATTATTATTATTATTTTTAAGGAATATCGTCTTTTACGTTTTGATACGAAGAAATAGGATTTATACGGAGCTACGTAGAATTTCCACGAATCTCCAGAAAAGGGCACAACTTGTGCCCCAAACTTGTCAAACGGAGACGATTCCTCCTGGCCCTGCCCTTGTCAGGAGGGTCATAACCCATCAGTGGAGACATCCCAATGTCAACAACGTGGCTGAATTTTTCATCTCAAATCTGCGTAGGTATTGTAATTATTTGATTAGTCAAGTACGTTTCAACTAATTTAAGAAATCATTCTACATATGGGGCAGTCTTGAATACTGCTGTTCCTCAATCCAAAGTAATTTTTTTCTTCTTTTGCCACGTTGCACAGAAAGAAATAATGCTAATCTAAGTGAAGCATTTCTTTGACCCGCAAAGAAACGTGGTTACTTACTGAATGCAATTGCCATTTAAAAAAGAAAATATCCCAGATTGGATCATCAATCTATAAATAGGTTTATAATGTACGAGCACGAAATCATCTGCTGGAGATAGAAAACAAACTGCTAAACTTTCTCTTTGAAAGCATTCCTTATTTCACTTTTTGCAGCTCTTTCATCTCAGATTGCATTAGAATTTTCCTGTATGTACAAAAAAAATGAAAGAAAACGTATGACGTGGACATGTTTTTAATTAATAAATAGTCGAATTTGTATTTCGTAAGCATAATTCTAGTGGGTATGCTAGTATATAAAATATCATTCTGTAACATCTGCGTTATATGGCGTTTGCAGAAAGCTGTTTCACATCAAATTATTCCTTTTCCTTTCACAATATATTGTAAAATCTGCAGAAGGCAATTCACTTTTGCCATCAAGTATTTGATCTACTGAATGTATGTCTTTTTTCAGAATTAGTCCCACGATTTTCAAAATATGAATTAAATGCATTTCACTAGAATCCATAATTTTGCATGTATACAGGAGGAATAAAAATTAGCTATGCGGGTTAGAAACGAACTGAGTGCATTTACAAATGAAGCAAGAAATGCTAGCAAGATGAAAAAAAATTGTAACGATAGTCAACTAAATATGCAACAGGTTCCTTTGCTCCTTATGCAAGCTCATGCGAAAGTGCCAGTGAAATCTTCTTCTGAACAGCAAGAGAACATTGCACGATCAATAACTAAGCCATTGAAGGTTATTGTAAAGTCTGTCTCCGCAACTAATAATCCAGCAACCGAACATACTAATAGAATCAAAGATGTTAATAATCACAGCCCATCAAAGAGTTTTCGTGCACACCAGCCATTAAAGTTACAGCCATCAACACAGCATTTACAAGATGCGAAACCAATCACATCAAAGAAAGATTTCCAATTTGTACATACATTCAAAAGGAAACATCCATCAAGTTTCCCAGTTTCTGATAAAAGAATCAACATCCCGGTAAGCTCGACCAAATGATTATACCTTTTCAATTTGACGTCAAATATTTTTCTGGATACTCTCCTAACCATGGAAACTTCTCTACACTTTGTAGCGCTCTTTGATGTGTGAATTAATACCACTCAAGGTTTTTTTTCAATGTTTACTTAGAAAACGAGGATACTCCAAGGATACTTACTCTGTTCTAGAAACAGCCTATTATAACAAGCCAACTCCTTACCAGCAAGCATCCTACGGTATAGAAGTAACTCGAGCGGCTCGCTCTGGAAACGTCCATTTAATCTGTAAATTAATTAAATGTGGATTAAGTCTTAACCCGTGCAATAAGTTTTCCGAAAGCTTATTACACATCATATCACGGAGAGGAAAAAGTAGGAATGCATTTCAGATGTTAAGTGAACTATCTCGACTGGGATCGCAGTTACATTTATGTGATGACTTCGGACGGACGCCTCTACATGATGCATGTTGGACAGTTGATCCGTGCTTTCGAACTATTTCTCTGTTTCTAGACAAAGATGTAAATATGTTAAGATTAATTGATAGAAGAGGATCCACCCCACTTGATTATGTGGAGAAGGCAAACCAGAAAAAATTTATTGAGTTTTTTTTATCAAAAAAAGATACATATTGGCCTATGAGAGATCCTTCCATTGAGGAACCACCACCACCTTTGACATTTTTTCGTCCGCATTCAAGGATTATATCAGACCCCTCCAATGCAATGTCCCTCGATCTTGTATCTTGTGTGGCTGCTGGAAAAGTGAGTCCGGAAGAGGCAATGTTACTGTATCCTGATGAACGTAAATACTACAGAATAAAAAAATCTTCCTTGCAAGTAAAACGAAAAAAGATCGGGTCCATCTTTTGAAGATGACAAAGTTTTGTGCTAATATACACAACCAGAATTCTAAACTGGAGCTCATATAAACATAACTATTCAATTGTGTAGATGTTGGAAATCTTTATTTTGAACTCGTCACAATATAACATATTTGCAAATATAAGAAACAAAAAAGTTTTAAGACCGTTCATGAGATCTATTTTTGTGAATGTAGAAGAATGAATAATAGCCATGCATGTATGAATACTTTATGACGACGATTTGTAACTTGTTCTTTTATCTGTTGTTGAAAACCAAAAAACTACATAAAATAATGTAGAATCCTTTTTATTTAGCGACTCCTCCAGTTCATATCATTGGACGTCAAAGGTAAAATTCCCTTCCAATTAAATCGGTATAGCAATAAGAAAGAACAATTTGTGTATCCGTACTAAAATATTTGATGGTTTGAAAATCAATATTTACTGGACATACTTAGAATTTGCGACTCAACATAACAATTCTTCGTTTGATAAATGAAGATGCTTAAATTGGAATTACTTTTCACTATTTATTCACAACCTTTAGCAAATTAGTAATCATCTCCGCCACCTTCATCTCCTCCGAACATATCCATTCCACCTCCCATATCAATTTCTTCTTCCTCTTCTTCAACCTTCTCTTCTTCCTCCTCAGCAGCAGCAGCGGCTCCACCGCCGCCTCCGCCTCCACCGCCACCAGATCCTGGTGCTGCGCAGAATTTCTCAATACCCTCTGCCTTTGTAACAACAGAAGCGAACAAAGTTGCCCATGATTCTGTTAATTCGTTTCCACTGGCAGCAGCAACGGCAATAAGAGACTCTGAAGTAACTCCATTCTCCGAGCTTCCTACAACTAAGGAAGCAAGAGATGCAATTAATTCTTGCTTGGAAGATTCGGAAAGGTCGGCCAAACTTGTAATCGCCATCTTTACTTATTTTTCAACTGAGAGTTGTTATGTAATACATTGTTGGTACAGTTTTCACGTAACTCCATCGTACAATCAGGATCCAAAAAAGGTAATGTTGCTCGATCGTCCGCTTTCCATCACCCACAAAAAAGTAAAATTTGGTTAGTAAGTGGTATGATTAGTTCCATCCTACGTTATATGAACGGAGTACTACGAATAATATTTTTATAAGAAAGTCCTATTTGCATTTCAAGTCAGTTTTTCCTTAGGTTATGAGGTTTGAATAATTTGTGATCTCTTCTTGGATCACAATAAAAAATGCTCTATAGGTATTCATTTTGATGCCGAACATAGCTTCATACACAAATGAATGATAACTTGCTATTTAGTCCTATATTTTTGTAAAAAGGAACAGCAACAATGTTTTTATTAGAGATGGGTTCTGCTGTAATTGTCTCCACTTTTTTCTTTCTTGGTTGTAGACTTAAATGTCGTGATATACTAGCTAGTATTGGTATAAGAACAATTTTGCGTTTCAGACTGTTATCAAAAAAATGCATTACGGATGTATAAGATAGAGCTTTTCTCATATCCGAAAAATATTACTTCAATGAGAATATTTTGCTCTCTGGGTGCCAATGCGTCTGTGTGCTATCGTTTCTACTTCGATCCAGACAAAAGAAAAGCATTTTCTATATCGATATGGTCAGGTAATGTGTTTTCCATTACTATTTATCATCATTAAAGTTACGAGCTTGTCATAAACAATCGTTCCTAAAGTAAATAGGATGATTTCATTTACTTGCCAGCTTGTGTTTTTTTTAGATTTTCTTCGTCACTGCATATCTTTCAGAAAGAGGATATTGATTGAAAATAAAATATTTCTGCAGTTGCAACAAATGATAATATAACTCATGTTTTTTGCTATGCACTTCTTCATTCTCTTGATGCAAATCAAAAATAAAAACAACACTATGAAAAAGAACAAGCAAATCAGATGTAAGGAAACGTCTATGTGAGATTCAATGTTTTGAATCTTTGTGATGATGAGAAAATGGATCGTTGACAAGATTAATTAGATGCTACTCACTTCTTGTACCTAAGTATTATTGAATTCGTCCATTAAGGGTACGTATGTCGTATATATTTGAAAAAAAGTACGAAGATCAGTCATATATCACATTCTGTAGAAAAATGAGTGTACATAAATGAACTTACGTCACATTCCTTCTTCTTGTGATACATATTATTTAACATATCGTTGAAGAAAAGTTGTTTTGAAGAAGGTCTAAATGCAAACCTACGGTTCTCATTATTTTAGATCCCATCATTGCAATCTAAAAATTAAGAAGTAGCAAGAACATGGTTCCTAAACCAGAAAGTGCCCATTTGGAGGTGCTTCCACCAACACCTAAATCGAGAAATAATCCTCAACATGGAGTAAAAGGAGCTTACTATGGAGGCGATTGGGTGGATATTGAAGATTGTGCTGGCACATATCAACCATCATCCGAAAAATGCTCCGGATGTCCTCATAACACAAAACAAAAACCCTGCCCTCGTTCCAAATCTCGAAATGATGCATCAAAATCATCCGATAAAACCACGTATGATATCTGTGTCATTGGTGCCGGATGTATCGGATCCAGTATCGCACGTGAATTATCAAAATATAATCGAAGTGTTTTATTATTAGAAGCTGCAGATGATGTAAGTCAAGGAGCCACAAAAGGAAACTCTGGTATTGTCCATGCTGGATATGATGATAAGCCCGGAACCAACCGTGCCAAGTTCTGCTGGAAAGGAAACCAAATGTTTCGCGCATTGGATAAGGAACTACGATTTGGATATCAGGTAAATGGATCATTGGTTCTTGCAACCTCTGAGAAAGAAGTAGAAGTCTTGAAAGATTTGATGAAACGTGGTGATATTAATGGAGTTCAAAATCTTCGTTTGCTGAATAAGCAAGAATTATTCGAGATGGAACCTGCTGTGAATCCCAATTGTGTCGCTGCTTTGTTTTCACCAGATGCCGGTAATGTTATTCCGTATGAATATGCTATTGCTCTTGCAGAAAATGCTGTGGACAATGGTGTTGAATTGCGGATTCGAAGAGAAGTGACTGGAATTCAAAAAATGGACAAGGGTGGATACAGTGTGGACATTCGTCATTGGGAACCACAACCCTATGCACAGAAAATGAAAAAGCAATTGGATAAATCTGGATCAAAACAAACACTTTTTGGTTTCCTCAACCTCACTTCTTACATTATGATCATTATGGGAATATACATGATGCATGATGAGAGTTTAGACGAAACTACCCGTCAACAAGCTACTTATGTTACGGCATTTCTTGCTTGTGTTGCTACAACCTACTCGTCTAACACAATAAAGGCACTCTTTTCCAAGAAACCGTCTTCCAATATCTCTGAACTTGCCAAAGAAGCTTCTGATCCTGTAGGAACCGGGGGAGGAAAGGTAGAAGTCACTGACATGTTTACTGGAGGATCTGGATCCTGGAATGCTGTGAATGGAGTTACTGTTGGAACTGAAAAAATCACCGCATCCTATGTTATTAATTGTGCCGGAGGTGCCTCCGATAAAATTGCAGAATTGATTGGGGATAACAGTTTCAAGATTAAACCTCGATTGGGTGATTATATCCTATTGAATCGTAATCAGGTGAGTTTCCACTGATACCTTACTATGTTTTGTATTCGTTTAGCCTAAGAAGTAACTCATGTCAACTTTGCTAATATACTCTTTTCTTAGGGTCATCTTACCCAAAAAACTCTCTTTCCATGTCCTGATCCTATCCTAGGAAAAGGAGTTCTCGTACAAACCACGCTTTGGGGAAACTTGATTCTTGGTCCCACTGCACGAGACACCTACAAACCAGAGGCTTACAATATGTCAACCAAACAAATCCAAGAATACATTCTTGGAAAATGTAAACAATTGGTTCCCTACTTTGATTCCAGAGAAACCATTCATGGATTTTGTGGAGCTAGATCCAAATCTAGTAGAGGAGATTGGATTATAGAATTTAGTCAAGTCAAAGACTATGAACAAGTGCTACATGTCGCAGGAATTGATAGTCCTGGATTGGCTGGAAGTCCTGCAATTGCTCAGGAAGTTATGCGTTTGCTGGAAGAAAATGGTCTCACCATGACTAAAAACCCCAACTTCAATCCCAACAGAGCTCCTATCATCACACCTAAAAGCGGTATGCGTGGGCTCAAAATGGGCCCCATTGGAAAGAATGATTCATTGAAGGGAGATGTGACAACAGAGGAAAAACAAATGGCATCTAATATTATTTGCAAATGTGAGAAGGTGACTGAATTGGAAGTTGTACGTGCCATGCGACGTTCTCTTCCCATTGATTCTAGTCAAGCTATCCGTAAGCGTACTCGTGCTGGTATGGGACATTGTCAGGGTGATAAAGAAAATTACAATTGTGAATGTCGTGTTAAAGCGATCATTTCTAGAGAGAATGCAACTGGTGTAGAAGATACTGGAGGTAGACCCTGGCCAGCAACTACCACATTGCCACAGAGGTGGTTAACACAAGATCAGAAAGATTACATGCAGGAACGGATGAACGCGAAATAAATTATCATGCATTGAGAAAAAAATATGATACAATTCGATGCCAGTGAAAGTGGTCAAAATAAGATGAATGCCAAAGAACAAAATTAAAACATAGAGAGAATGAAAATAATGACAAATTTATGAAGCTATTTTTATGAATATAAAACTCCTTTTTGATTGAAATATGCTTTGTGATATGTCTTTCTAGTTCAAGTTAACGAAGTTTCTTTCAGCATTTCTGGCTTCAATCACCTGTACTTTCGTTTTTTCGTAAAATATAGCTCAAAGCCAATACGGCTCTATTTATTACCTTTCACCATCACCATACAATTTCTAGAAAAATCGTAATATTTTACAATCCGCCGTTTCTCTTTGATCAAGCAAAAACATCCCAATCAACGGATTAAGTAAACAAAGCTATTATGGTTATTCTAGACAAATCATTAAAGTGGAAAGAAATTGAATACTGGAAAAGCATTTGCCCCGATCTCACTGTTACAGATAAAGATGTGCTAGAAAAAGAACTTTCGGATCCAAATTCCAATCAAAAACATCTTATAGACGAACACATCACAAAACGATTACATTGCGATTTAAAATCTAATGGATACGGTTTAGTTAACTTTTTAGATGTCATGGAACAGAATCTTGATTACGGCTCAAGAGTCAAAAGTTCATCTTCATTAATATCCTTGCTCGCGACCTCCATTGATCAACTTACTCAAAACAATCTCCCTGCAAGTATGATTTTACTTTACGATGAAATATGGTATCTCTCTTATCTCGTCGGAAAACTCATTTCTCAATCCACACATACTCAAAATCAAGTAAATTTTGATATGCTAGCATGGCATATAGATCCTCAAAAAAATGAAAGTGGATTTAGTCCTCATCGGGATCGTCAACCAGACAATATTCGCGACAGTTTTCACAAAGATAATGGACAAGCGAAATATGTTACATTGTGGCTAGCATTGACGGATGCTACTCCAGAGAATAGTTGCCTTTACATGATACCACAATCCTATGATCCTGGTTATTACAATGGAGATGACGAAGGAGATATAGATGATGAAAAACATCCAAGTCAAGATCCACTTCAACGTGCCTTGCCAGATAAAGCTAGCTATCAAAATATACGTGCTATGCCCAGATCATCTGGACAAGCTGTTATGTTTACTCACCGAATTCTGCATTGGGGAAGTAAAGGAAATCCCTCTTGCACAACCCCACGGATTGCATTATCCTTTGTCTCGAGCGATGCAACATTTGAAAAACCATATTTGTTACCTCCTTATTCTCAAATTGGAAAGTGTAATGAATCTACGAAGAAAGAGACTCCATCCGTAATACTACCACCATTTCATTTAAGACTTCTCTTAGTATGTGCACAGCTGCTGATTTATTATCAAAGATTGAACCTTGATGGCACCACAATACGATCCTGTTATGATTATTGCAAAAAATATGAACATTTACTAGAAGAAAAGTATCGGAAGAAAGTCTTTGTAGAATTTGTCAAGGCTATGAAGGAAGTTCGTCTCAATAATTTAGACACTGGCAATCTGTTTTCTACAACTCAAAAAGATTCAAATACAATTAAGATTTCATGCAAAGAAAACGATGATAACAAAAACAAAAGTGAAATTAATATAGGTGATGGAAACGATGACGACGACGATGACGATGATGAAGAGGCAATGTTAGAGGCAATGCTTGACGCCGAAGCAGCAGGTGGTGCTGATTTTGAAGATGATTATGATGAAGAATTTGATGATGACTTTGGAACAGATAACAATAGACAAGTTTGTGACGATGAAAGTGATGATGACTTGGATCAGCCACTTTTTGGTATATCTACAGTTGAAAACCACGGTAGAGAACTAGGCTCGGAGAAGAAACGAATCCGTTTCTCATAAGCTTAAAGTAGTCGCTTTCGAACGAATTTCTTGCCCTGATATTATAACGTTTCTCCAAAGCCTTTGTCAACAAAACACAATTTGTTAGCGAAAAGTTTCATGCAACTGCATAATTATTATATTAGAATAGATTTTATGACGACAACCACGCAAAAAAATCTTAGCGTCTATTTTGTTACGAGGCCTACTTCTTCTTGGCTGCTGTTTGGGATTCTACCTTTTTACACCTTGGATTCTCTCCATCTTTACAGCAGTGTGTACAGCATTTACAATGGACTTCTTTTGGAAATCCACGACAATCAGCTACATAAAAGTCTAATTTGAGGCTGCAAATTTCCGAAGGAAAAGAACCTTGGAGCTCATTATCGTTTAAAAATAACGACTCTATAAATGAAATGAAGATATAAAGTGTTAGGTAAAAGGATGATGATTGGATAAGTATATTTCATTTCGATAATTTATACTCACTCAAACTCTTCATGTTTGCAATTTCTTTTGGAATGTTCCCCTTGAAAAAATTGGCGTATCCATCAAAGATTTCTGTATGATAGAATAAATAACAACAAAATATTATGGGTTACAAAATGTTTTCGTTTGTATCTAATAAAAAAACTGTTCTTACCTAAATTCTTCATATTTCCTACTTCGGATGGAATAGATCCATCAAGGTAATTTCCATACAAGTGCAGCTCGCCTGTTGATTTTTAAGTTACCGTAGGGTTAGTTTGAATGAATAATTTGCGTTGGCTTCACAGATCACATGAAATTGTTTTCACTTACGCAAATTAGTTAACTTTCCAATTGTGGTTGGGATCAATCCAAAGAACCCATTCATGTTGAGTTGAAGCACTCGTAGATTAGAAAGATGGCCAATGGCTGTGGGTATAACTCCTTGCAAGTCATTAGCTGTCAACCTTAGCCCATCAAGGTATGAAAGCAAAGCAATTTCACTTGGAACAAGTCCATTTAAAGCATTGAATCCTAGGTCAATATCAACCACATGTCCCCATTGATCGCATGTAATACCATACCATTGACAAACACTTTCTTTTGTCAGCCAATTAGTCTTTGTTTCCCACTTTTCAGGTGAGGTAGCAAAAATTAGAGTTGCAAGGGCATAACGTTCCTTCATTTTCTGACTTCCAGCTGCAACAGCTGCTTTGTCTTCATGAATTAACCAGCACATGGATTTATGCTGCGGAGATGATGAGAATTCTAGTGAAGAGGCACTTGAAAATGTTCGAAGAGAATCTATTATTTTGTATCCACGATTGTCAAGGCTCGGATGATCATATCCGCAAATTCTAGAATATCTCTTTTTTTCTTTCTCTTTTGCACTCTTGGACTTTGCTGCAGCATGACATGTTTGGGCTTGAGTAATAAAGCAAAAGATTGCTAGAAATAAGCTGTTTCTATAGTTCATCTTTAAGAATTGGAAAAATGACAAGATTGCGTGTTTCTGATCAAATATCACACAGCGTGAAGGTTACCGAAATGCTTCAAGTTTGTCCTCATGCACGAGTGCCAGCGTACGTTTGTCAATCTTTCTTGTGAGGAAGATCATCCACATTAAAAAACATCATCAAACAACGAATCTTGCATTATAAATTACTGTACACACGTGAACAAAGTTCAACTAATGTAGACATTGCCTAAAAAGTATACGAGGAACACAAACAAATCGGTCGGTGACGCGGGTGTACTCGTGGAAGTAATTTTTAGGTTTCTGAGAACCAAACTCATTTTTATAATTAACCAACTAAATACGCGAGACTTATGTTTTTTTTTTAACAAACAAACATATTTTTAGAAAATTATTCAAAGGAGATGAAAAAAGATGAGTTACCACAATATATTTATATGAATTCAAGCCTTAAATTCGTTTCACTCATATGAATAATGAAAAAAATTGAAGAATGTGTATTTTCAAGTACTATGTTCGAGACCATGATGAAAAAAAGCTAGAGCTTGTTCTCTACTCAAGCCGGGATTTAAAGCATTCAAATAGATAGAGAGCTCTTTAGCTGGCATTCGTATATTATGGTGACATTTTGGATGAAATGGAGCTGTGAATGCTCCATCCATATGAAACTGATTGGAGAAGCTATCCCTTTTCCACAAAGTTTCACCAGTTGCAAATGGTCTGTTTGCACACGAATCCAAAAACAAATGAGAATTACACAAAAGAGGGAAATAATCATTTTAACAAATTAATAAACTCACATCCATGCACTTTGAATTAGAAGCTCACGTAAATGCTCTCTATTCGCTGGTGTTATTGCAGTGGGGCCACTATCACGGGAAGTTGCTAAAATACGAATCTGATTCAAGAAATAAGGATCGTAATCTTGATCAATACTGTCCGTAGGAATAAGACCATATACGAAGCCTTCCAAAATTTCATATCGAGAAATAATGCCATCTTGCCATTGCTGTTGAAACGATATTGCTAAATCTAGGACATATTCACCATTTTGTACTCTGGCGTTCAATAATGCTTTTGTATCATTTGTGTTTGGATACGGGACAACAGGAAACATTGCAGTTACGAGAGCTAAACATCCGGATGAATAACAATAATACTCAGGATCAACATCATAGTCAATTCCAGCACTATCGTTTTTGATTTGAAAAAATGGATATGGACGTGAAAGTAAATGGCCCAGAGTGAACCAAAAACCAGAAAATCCAGCACCCGAAATATACAAACTATTTTGATTCAGTCGTGGTGGTAATGGTATTTCTAGGCCAGTGATAGGGACTGCTTTCTTTCTTTGATAGAACTTGGAAAAAAAATAGTCATTCCCAATTTCTGAACTGCAAAATGTAAAAAAGAGAATTATAATGAATAATAAAGTAGAGTGTATGCGTTTGCTGGAATTTGCTTTTTTCTCTGGAATACTTTCACAAGAAGTGCCTATTGATACTTTTTTTAGTTTCTTTTCGATGTTTCTTTCCTCTATTTCTAACCCGAAGTTGGCTTTTTCAGTCTCTTTCAAACTCTCAACATGGATGCTTTGTGTTGGGTTTGATTTGATGTCTTTTGGATTGGTAGGCTTTTCAAAGAACTTCGCTTTTAATAGCAAATCGCTTTCCTTTTGAAGTTTTTTCTCACTCTCAGAAGTTTTTATCTTTGGTTCAAAGCTTTCAACACTTACAATGCGACTCGTGATGCTTTTTTTGTTTCCCACTTCCATTGATTTCATAGTTGTAGAACTGATGATTACCAAATCATTTGTATCTTTTTTCCTACGTTTCTTTTCTGACACTTCAGAGCAAGCATCGTTGTCAGTGATGAAGTGTTTTTTCTTATTGGAAGTACATGGTCCTTCATTTTTATGTTCGTTGTTTTTGAAATCGTTTTGATCCGATTTTGGATCTTTTTTGTTTGTAGTGTTCGCCAAGAAGGAATAGGTAGTCTTTTGTTTTTTTCGTCGATTATCACTTTGTTCCTCTTTCGTTTGAATCTTACTTGCTGCTTCGTCTGTTTTCCTCTTCAATTTGCTACCATCTTGATCAGGAGTTTTTGGAGTATTCATTTTGCTTTTCGCCAACGCGTTGTTTTTCTAGGAATTGTGAAGATGATTTCACCACGCATTTTTTCAGAATCTCTAATTTAGAGGTATGGCAGCAGTATTCATTAATTTTTCCTCCTGCAATGCGTATCTAGTTATTAAATTCCGAGAAGCTTCGAACGATGTGTTCTTGTTGTAACGAAAACGTTTTCGAATGACGTCAGACACATCAGAAACAATTATTTAGACAACTAAAAAGTACAACAAATTTAAATTCTTCCTCTAGGCTACAGGGCCCCTCTCAGGTTGAGGCAAAGGTGAGTGTAACATTTGCTTATTAAACATCCACTGGTTTTCTGCGCAAGGAGTCTTCAGCCACCACCCTGAGCTTGGCGGCACTATAGCATCTCACGAAAATGATGTACTGTATGTTTGTAATGATATATTTATGATGTTAAGTTAGGCAATTCACTGAGATAGACTCCCAATCTTCACTTCCCAACGTAGAAAATCCACCTGACCTGATCTTGCGAACATGGGTACCCGTTGAAAATTGCCGAAACACATTCCTTGGGCTCCTAACTAGGTGGATTAACATGTTTACTACCCCGCAGGAGACTACGAAATCATGACTGCCCTTGCGTACGTCATGATAAAAAAAAAAAATTAAAAAGACAAAAGGAAAAAATGAAAGGAGTGGTTTCTATATGCTTATCCAGTCAGTATAATGGTTTCATTATGTACAGTTTGATCTGGTTGGTTGGAGTTCCCTTTTCTGCGTCATCTCCTTTTTCGTTGTTGTAACATTCCATCAGTTGTAGTGGTATCCGTGGATTCTATCCGTCTTCTATTGATTCTGACTGGGTTGGTTCACATGGTAGGTACACAAATATTGATGATGCGGGCAGAAGATTCTCGTATTGTTGATGGGTTATAGCATTGAAAGTTTGTATTTGTCATAGAAGCTTCTTCGACTATCATTTCTAAAAGTGTCTTTTGTTGTCCTATTAGCCTCGGAGCGGTGCTGACAGAGTAGATAATTCTGGGTCCGCATTCCATTTCCGTTCGTGGACAACTCGCACAACTGTGCCAATCGAATCGTCCATTTACTCCGGTGAAGATATCTTTTATTTTTGGGCGAATGATGCTCGTTGGGGATGAGATGCCTAGAGAGTCGCAGAGATATCATCTTTTATATCTGCCGCGCTTTTCAATGATGGCGACCGTCCAGTGACCCAAGCTGTCTTTGCCTTCATACCAGTGAAGAAAGAACTCATGGGTAACTTATCTTTTTGTGGACATTGCAACTTGAATCATGAATTTAATGGCCCCAAACGATTTATGCCACTCATAACATCGAAGATGGAAAATGAGCATAAAGTTTTTGATAAACATTTTGTGATTCGTGCAAAAAAGAATTTGAAATTTTCATCTCGTTTAAAGTGCCCTAATCTGATCCTTGGTAGAAAGATGACATCAGTAAGATCAAGTAGATACGATGAACGATAAAATATATGAAGATAAAAAGATCCTTCTTGTGTGCCCTAGTTCGTACCCTAACAGGTGCCCTAGAAAATATTTTACTAATTGTTTAGATAAAACTCACAAACAGTTCTAAGTAATGGACTAGTCTATGCTTATGACCTCTACTTGTATGTTCTAAGCATTTACACTTAAAATAAGAAACATTTGCATTGCATTATAAAGTAAAATCCATCTGGTTTGGTGTAGGCTACAAGACTCAAACCAAACATTCTGGCAACTCTCTCCCATCCCTGTGTTGCTGTCCAATCTTCCAGCATCATGTTTGCCTTGGCATAGACAAAAAACATGCTTTATGCCCCTGATGTCAACAGACTTCTATTACCCACCTTAGCCCCATGACTGACATTAAAGCATCCTCATTAAGGGCTTCCTTTATGTATAGTTTAAGCTTATGATGGTTCTGTTTGGGTTGTAGTTGCATTGGGATGGTCAGCTTGCCAATGCAGGAATTTTGCATTCTCGGTGATGTCCCCACTTTTCTGCGTAGATGGTTGTGAGCTTTGTAGACTACGCTTCGCCTTTTCCTCCACCACCTTTGCATGGGTCCTTTCAATCCAAATTGTTTCTTTGCTTTGTGTAAGTACTTGCTTGAATCTTTGATATGTTCTCATGAGGAGGTCGTTCCTGTTGTCATCCTTCGCATTCTCTAAAGTGTATGCTTGGATAATTGATCTGCATACAACCTTGTGCATGTCGGATAGATTCTTTTTTCTTGTGTATTTTGCTTCGTTGTTGAATCTGAACATTGAGTAGTGATGATTAAGCATATGCATAAGAGGGACATACATATTCTTACCTGGGGATGATAAAGTCATTTTTCCCGGGGAAATTTTTGATTTGGCTGCTTTAAAAGAGAATGCGTGCAAATCGAGCTTTTTCTGAAGAGACTTTTCGAGGTTATGATGACTGGTGTAACCTATTATCCTGCGCAGCCCTGTAGTAAACGGAGGTTTAACCCCTTGATTAATTTCCATTTTTCATCAAATAATGTTAAGATAGAGTCTTTGTTGTTCACGTGAAGTATATTGCTTCGGAACGATCTTCTCATTTTCTACCATTTCTTCAATATGGCTAGGCATTAGTCCTAACCACGGAGTATCGGACACACCAATGTTAGCGTTGCTCAAATATGACGCAGTTGATTGTGGAATAAATCCGAAAATTTACAAGCAGATAAGTGAGTTCTCCTGACAAATATTTTGCATAACATCTGAGGAATCGTATTTCAGCATTAAATCTGCAATCGACACATATGACGTGTTTTGGCATTTGGGTATTTAGGTTAATCGACCACATTGTGAAGACTGGAGTTGGAGGAAGGAAGCTTGTATATAGCATAGAAAGGATTTCGCCCCACCATCCGACATGTACTAGATGCTGATTAGATCTAGGAGATTTATATTTCGTCGTGAATTAAACGACGCATGTTATCCCGAAAGGGTTTGAGTTCGACATACTCGCAATTTAGAAGTGTATGGAGTCTATTACCATGTTCCAGAGAATGCGGGCTACTGGAAGGACGCCATTTGCATGTGCATAGGATTTTAACAATTTCCGGTGTCTCAATGGAGTTACTTTGATGTTTTTGCGTTTCATCGGTTAAGGCCTCCATATAATTCTGAAATAATCCGTCTCTATAATTTGTGGCCTTATAAAGACTACGCGTTTGGGTTCTGCTAGTAAGTCCAAAAAGGAAGCGTCGTAGGGCCAGATTGTTATTAATGAAGTTCCAGTAGACGTTGATGTGGTTGATGATTCTTCAAAGCAGTCCTTGGGTTGTTTTTTTTTAAGACGTTTAATTTTTTCCTTGGTAAAGCAATTTTGCAAAGTTGAACTGATATGCTTATCTATGATTAGGCCGTCCAGAGCAAAAACGAATCTCAAAGGTGATGTCGAGGATTTCACAGCATGTGTATCCAGCGCTATGTTATGGAAAGTTTTTGATAGTGATATGTCCGCAACTTTGTCTGCAATATGGTTTGCATTCAAAAGACTGAAATTTGGTGTAAGTTCCGGGTATCTTTTATTCTTTTTGATGAATTTCAGCTTCAGGACAAAAATGACAACGGAAATATTATGTTGTAAGACCTAAACTTTTCTGTTGAGAATAATGCAGTGAGCGCTACTGCTGGTACTCAAATAATAATTAGTTGTTTCATGTTGTTAGGAATTCTTGAGAATGATGATCCTCACCACTTTATTTAAATTGTGCATAGTACTGAAAAAAAAAACCTATCTTCTTTGATTTAAAATCTCGAGGATGAACACAAAAGACAAGCACTCCAATTTAATCATTCTTGTATGCCAGATCGTAATTGTGCAATCGAAAGAATCAATGCAACTTCATGGGACGCTAAAGAAATCTATAGTTCCGAACATAATTTCTATTCATTACATTGTTATAAGAATTAAACTTATATACAGATCAATGGCGATATTTTAGACTTGTCACGGGATTAAGAAATGTTCATGGTCATGTATAAAGCGTGTCGAGTAGAGCAATTTTCTTGTGTTCTCAGCAATTCCTGAATAGGTTTTTAGCCTCGTCTGCGTCGATTTTCTATGTGCCATGTCTCCCTCAATTCTGTATCATTCCAAAAGAAATTCGCAAACAACATTGGAATGCACCAAATGATATTATTAAATACCATCCAGTACAGAAATTATTGTGATGACGGATCTGCATCATCTAGGTTTTCAGCGTTGGAATTACTTCCTTCCTCATGTTGCCTTTTACAGACTGTTGCAGCATACTGATCACTAACTTTACATTGGACACCAACATAATTGGTAATGTTTCCTTCTGCGTCCCTTAATGCTGCAATGAAGAATTGATTCCAGAAGGTAGTCCCATCAACACGATAATTCAACAAGCAAACTGACATATCAGTACCATCTTCGATACTCTTTCGAATTTTTTCGACTGCTTTTGGATCGGTGGCTGGACCTTGCAAAAAGCGGCAGTTTCGACCAAGAACTTGATCCAGTGTATACCCTGTAAGATTCAAAAAACCTTGAGTGGCATAAACGATAGGATTGTCGGGAAGACTGGGATCTGTCACAACAAAATTTTGTTGGGCAGTTTGCAGTGCTTTGATAAATGAAAAATCAGGATCATCCAGGACTTTATTAGCATTGTTGGCATCACTGGCGATTAATCCCGCAGCGGCGGCAGCCTCAGATTGCTCTTCAAGGTTCTTCTTGGTCAGGAGTTGGTTAGATTGCTCTTCACCCAGGTGTGTACGGATAGACGATCTGAGAGATTCGTTTTCTTCCTTAAGAAGAGCAACTGATTGCTGAAGGGATTCAAGAAGGAATTTCTTTCGGATGCGAGAGCGTTTGGCATGTTCCCGATTTCTCTCCCTGTAACGAAATGAATTTATGACGTGAACAAGAGTTAAGAGGTAGTTTTTAGAAAAAGAAAAAATATTAAGAATGGCCAACTTCAGATTATAATAATTTCAAATTTCTCTCTTTACAAAACAATCTCATTCATCTTCATGAGAATGAACACAAGTTGTCTTACCTCCGTTCTGTTTTTTGTTGTTCACTCATCTTTCTCTCTTGTCCCGGTCGTTGTCTTCTCTTTTTGCCCTTTCCATTTGCGCCTGCTCCACCTGCCGTAGCTCCGCCTACATTACTGGTACTGATGAAGCCCATATGATGATCTTGTTGTGCATTAGCATTCATATTTGCCATTTGGTGTGGAATTTGTCCCTGGGGTGCACCCATAACCGAAGCCAACTGTCCAGGGTTGTTCAGATTAGTAGTATCTACACCTCCTCCATGATGTATGGGGACAGCAGTGCCCTGGTCTGTCACTCGAGAAGCTATATACGAAGGATTCGATTCCGTAGAGGCAATATATTGATCTGATTCAGGTTGATCAGATAGAAAAACAGTTTCTCCTTCTGGAGTGAAGAAACAGTCTCCGAAGATATCGTCTAGATTTAGTGTGGCTGGAGTTCCACGAGTGGCAATTGCTGTAGCCGCAGCATTTGAGAGAGGGGGCAAACCACTATTATTTGCGGCTGTGTGTTGATTGTTTGAAGTGAAGCGCGGAGCTTGAGGATAAGGATTATTAGCTGTGGCCATGGTCTCGATTCACTTCGCTGGGAAATGCAATATACGCAATGATATGAAGATCGTTTTTCTCGTTTCACGTTAAGTATACGAGGTAAATGATTGCTTTTGATGTTGATGATAAAGAAAGTCTAGAAAGTCTCAAGCACGATCGAGTTCAGAACGACCCGTAAGAGTTCACAGCTGTCTCTCCTTCACCCGCAAGCAAAATTAGCTTTTGATTGAATTGCTTCTACTGCATTGAAGTACGAGCAACCCCATAGATTCTTTTTGTAAATATAATTCAGGGCTTTGTGATTGGAGCTGGATAATACTCCTTACGATGATATATACGACCTCAAACCTTAAGTGGAATTAATTTCGAGAAAACATCTATCACACATCATCTAAGTAATCCCTTTAAAATCATCGGAATTTAAATTCTCAAGATCTATCCAATCAACTAATCTACTTCACGTGCATTAAGCTACAATTCATACTAAGCGAAGCTCAATCTGACAATATTTGTGATCATAAAATCATAAGTGCATATAGTATGCATAGATAATTTAGAAGATATACTGAATGCATGATTCCATTATTTTCTGTAGTTACTTTTTTTAACTTGAACTTGTGAAATTCTACGGTGAAGCTTATTCTATAGAAAGCCTAAATATTGGCACTTCGGCGATAATTTTGATGGAAGAGTGCGTTGTGTGCTAGAAAATTAGTCACGAAATGTCACCTGGAAGTGAAAAAACGAAGGAATACGTAAGTAAGTGAAAGTTTAGTCCACCTTGAATCTAACAACTGCAACATTCCAAATCTCAAGCTCAAAACCCATTTATGAACTTGAAAATTAAAAATTGCTCACAAATTTCCTTCTCATCATACACAGTAGTTTATCATCATTTCAGAAGATGCAAATACTTGATTAAATCGAAGTTTACCCCACTTAGAAACATGACATAGAAAATCAAATGCTTATCTACATAAAATAAAATATGCATTTAATACTGCTGATGAACAAACATCTAAAAATTCTTCATTTCTCCTTCTTCCTTTCAAATTGATACATACTTGGTATTTATAAAATTTTGGTATTTAATCTTCATGAGAGTTTTCAAATCCTTTTAGGATTTTTAGAGGTCAGCATCAGGTAAGGTCGAGCCTCAGATTGTAGAGTGCCTATTGACAAACAAAGAAGGATGCATAGTATCATGATTTTGAGTTCAATTGAATGATGATAGAGCAGCAGTCTCGCAACCTCGCCAGAAATACATATCAAGGCGCAGTTTCGATCAAAAATTTACCGAGATCGTTAGTGATCAGCATCAAAATTTCAATTTTTTGAAATCAAAATACTGATTTTCTCAAGAAGTACTCAAGCTGGGAAATATTCAAGGTCATCATTGAAATCAGG
>Ga0209092_10001858_pt1 | contig 20008 bp, 14 predicted proteins | sample FraStrMetagenome_FD_187446 | JGI IMG/M metagenome (GOLD analysis project Ga0209092, IMG submission 187446) | Marine eukaryotic phytoplankton communities from Arctic Ocean - Fram Strait ARC3M Metagenome (SPAdes) (version 2) | ecosystem: Environmental > Aquatic > Marine > Oceanic | place: Fram...
GGAACCAAAAAGAACATATATTTAATCAGTGATCGAATGGGAACATTGTCCAAGACAGTATTAAAATCGTCGTTGGCTCAATTTGAATTTTGCGATGATCGATATACCTATGATATTCTAGAAGAAACGACATCGTTTGAAAATGACTATAATGATTCCGACGGAAAACCTTGCAATGTCCATACCCGAATCTTTACCTTTGTACAGAATATGGATACATTAGACTCTATTTTTCAAAAAGCACAAGAAGAGACACCCATGGTGTTATTTACCATGGCAGATCCTCCGTTGAGAAACTATTTGTTGCAAAAATGTCAAGATTATAATCTTCCCTTCGTAGATTTGTTAGGACCTACCTTATCCAGTTTGACTACATTTTTGGGACGACCACCTTCACCTTCCAAAATTCCTTCCTTAGCAGATAACAAACCAAACCGGCAGGGACTAAGTGAAAAATATTATCGACGAATTGAGGCTGTAGAATTCACATTGCAGGCCGATGATGGACAAGCACCATGGTTATTGAAAGATGCTGATATTGTGTTAGTAGGAGTTAGTCGTACTGGAAAAACACCCCTCTCTGTTTTATTATCACAAACGCAGGGGTTTAAAGTTGCAAATGTTCCATTGGTCCTCGAATGTCCTTTTCCATCTGAATTAAGTGCATTGAATCCTGACCGTGTATTTTGTTTGACAATATCTCCTACAGAATTAAAACGTATCAGAAGGACTCGATTAGAAAGACGCAATATACCAGCGTATGAGAAACAGATGTGGATGGAAGGATCTGACAAACAATCGAATTATGGCGATCGTGCTTATGTATTGCAAGATCTGAAAAATGCTAGAAAACTGGCGGAAGATAAAGGATGGACGGAAGTAGATGTCACAGGTAGGGCTGTGGAAGAATCAGCTTCCTATATATGTGAATTGATGAATGAAAGGTTTCGAAAACACAATATATATAGATAAAGGATATTTTAATTCGTTTTATATATAATTTTCATAAAAACTAAGATTCTAATGTAATTTTGCTCCATCGACTTTGAGTTCCTTTCTTTGAATTATGAATTCAAGCGCAATTGTTCTTCTTGCCATATGTACTACGTATACACTCCTGTATCAAAACGACGTCCTTGATTCAGATAAATAGAGCAGCATTGTATCTTTCCAATTTTGAATTTGGATACCAACAGCTATGCCCTTAAGTAAAATCCATAATTCCTGATATAGATTTTATTTCCATTGTTCAAATAAGGGAATTTCCATGTGACACATTCACAATGTTTTTCTACTTAAGGACGGAAATGACACCGAATGGTGATAAACATTTTTATTTTCCTCCATCAAGCCATCCTTGCAACTATTTCACACATCTCTGCACTTCTCCCATATTGATCTTAAAGTGAAACAAAGTATACTCACAAGAATACAAGAATGCCAACTCTATTCAGCGGAGCAGTAGAATCAAAACGCAACCTTGTTGGATTCATATGGTCGATGGTAATGGCCATTACCATCACCTGCACTGTGGCAACCTTCGTATATTCCAGTCGAGTGCGGGCTGGATATGCAAAGAATGCCATGCTGGGTGGTTATGGATATGATGATGGTGGGAACAGGAATGACGATGCTTATTATGGATATCAAGATGATGGTAACGGGAATAATAATAATAATAATGGAGGAAGCGGTGATCGAAACGAAGATTTTTACTATATATACTATCTTCTAGCATCGGTGAAGAGTATTCCACTTTTGATATGTACGATGTATTCCAGCGTATTGGTTGGATTGGTGACCTTGTATGGTTCAGCATATGTTGTTGGATTTGTGGGACCCACAGGAAGATATGTGAAACCATTTCTGGCAAAAGGAGGATCAAATTCAGCCTTGCATCTAGGTATATTTGTGGGAATGTTATTCGTATTCGCTAATTTATCATTGGTCTGTGCTTTGATCTTTTCCAACATTTGGGTACGTTTTTTTCTTGATTTGGAACAAACTTATATTACGCCAAGCACATTTTTATTTATCCATACTCATTGAATTGATTTGCTTTGCTTTGCTTTGATGTCAATTTCTGTAGGTATTCGATAATATGGAAGGGAGAGAGAAAGAGAATATGCCTCCATATGCAGTGGAATCGTTTGCGCGGACGTTTTCGTATCTGTTTCTGATATTTTCGTTTATTTATTCATCGTTTGCGTTAGTTGTAATATCATTTAGGGATTCCATTCTTGAGGATGGTAACAGCATTGAGTCGATGATAGAGCTTGCGGATGTGGAAGAAGATTCTCGATATAATTAATAAAAGAGGAATATTTACATTTTATCAAGTGTATTTTTATTGGTCATATCATTCATTTTGCATACTCAATAATGCGTCAAATAATGTAGCATATTCATCATCAAAATTAGAATAGAAATGAAACATAAGATGTTATTCTAATTTATTCGTCAGAGACATTTGGTTCCATCGAATCCTTATTTCCAACGAGTCTCAAAATCTTTCAAATCAAAATGTACATAACAACATGTTCAAGATAGATGTAAAAAGGCAAGAAACGTAACACTATTCCATTACAATTTAGCTCAAGCACGATCAAAGATCAATCCCTTACAAAACATTCATGGAAACAACTTCCACTGATTGTACCTCATCCTCCATAGCTTCAATAGCTTCTACAACATCATCAGAGGAGTTTTTGGCTCCCATAACAAAAGTAGTCACAATTTTCTTAATTCCAAATGCAACATCCGCGAGAGAACATGCCTCAGCCCATTTCAAACCGTCTTGTACTACAGTAGTTGTGATCTTCTTCCATAATTCCATCAAATCTTGTTCCGTATCCCATGGCTTGATTTCGATAGCTACAAGAGTACGTTGCTTGGCTTCTTTGGCAATGGTACGAAGCTCAGCTTCTTTCTTAAGACGAGCCAACATATCCGCACGAGATTCGGTGGGTGCGTCATCTTCATCATCATCATCTCCAAAGACATCGAAGTCATCATCCTCTTCCTCCTTCTTTGCGGGGGCAGCAGGAGCGGCGGCAGGGGCTGCAGCAGGGGCGGCTACAGCAAGTCCACGTACTCCTTGCACGGCAGCAATGTGGATGTACCAACGGTAAGCATTGGGGAATTTGCTGGCATCCGGACATGCTTCGAATTTTGCGAGATAATCGGAATCATCGGGGGAAAATTGCCATCCAGTGACATAACTCTTGGAACCCATGAAACCGTTGAAGGCAGCAAGGCCCTTGGGTGTGCTTACATCAAACTTAGGAGCTCCCATCTTGGATATCACGATTTACAAAAGACTAAAATGGAGGATTGGAATAGTGAGATCTAACGTACATCGTATCAAAGAAAAAAGTAACAAGATAATCTACTGCCTACGTGCAATTAGTATGGAAATGGAGTCCTTACGAATGCCCAAAAATAACATTTTTATGTTTATTTCGATTCTCGCAAATAAATGGAGTAGATTGCAGCCACGCATCTGAATTGAAACGTGCGTATCTTGTGAGTATGGTTTGATACAGCCATCCATTGGGAAGGAAACGAACGGCAAATGCCTACACGTGGTGGATTACCAAAGTCAGACAAACGATTCCCCCCATCGTGACATTTTGATCATTTTTGATGCCCTGTCTGCTGCTGTCCGCAATAAAATAAAACGGCTATGTTCAAAGAGTCCTATTTCCGTATTCATGAATTGTCATTGACTCACCACGATGTTAGGAATCCTTTAGAGTTTGCACACCTTTTTATTTATTCATGTAACGAAACAGAAATTACATTGGATAATGATTTATTGCCAATAAATATAGTCAGAGACAAGGAAGTTAGTTATCTTGATAGATCTCAATCTTTCATCACCCTTCATCATCCTGCAGGAGCATGATTCATAGATCTGCAAAAATAACAGTACTATACTATACCGTACTATACCGTAATGTTGATCGATGAGCTAAAATAGAAATACCATTTGGGTCTACACAAGAGTGAAAAAGAATCCCACGCCAGCCCTCCCCTTCAATAGTTAATTATTTTTAGCGAATCACACGAAGGATACCTTTGGCGATAAACTAGGAAATTTGGAACGACGATTGACCCAATCCCGTTTTATGTTTCATGACAGTAGGATGGGATCAACACATGTCATATATAGCAATAACGTATATACAAAATTGCCGCCATGCATAAATTTGGCAATCGATATAGGCTTGGATGGCTGTTTTCGATAGTTGTCTGGGTTGTTCCACAGAGTAGTTCCCAAATCTATCTTTAGCAGTCAACCCCCTCCTCCCTCCCTGTCTTCCTAATATCTATATATTCAAAATTGTAGTCATGCTCCAAATTTTTTAAATGATTTCTGCTTTTTACAGCAGTTGTTTGATTTGTTCCACAGAAAAGTTCCCAGATCTTTAGCAGTGACCTATGTATCAGGAATAGTAATAGGTGTCTTGTTCCTCTAAGTGTTGTTTCATCTATCGTGATCTCGCTTATCAAACCATCCTAGATCTAATTAAGGAATAGACTCATCGCCAGTCACAAAAAAAGTAGGTTGATCCTATGTTTGGAAATATGTGACCCTAAGAGTTTTTATACTTAGCAAGATTCCTTTCTATATAGGTTTTTCCATGTCTAAAAAAGCTGTTACACATGTTCCCACATGGAGACTATCGAAATTCAGTTGCACAACACGTACTATTTAAATTCGAAACATATAGTTACATTATCATTTCGACATTCATTTTATATTATTCATTCGTGTGGAGTTTCACGGAGACTCATCCTTCATTGCAACGAACGGAAGGGGAGATTGCATACCCAGTGGTCAAAGTCAAAGTCAAACATCGCACTTGTGGGACGATGTCAAGATTGATAACGCCACAAGAATGGCAGGACGAGTCTACATGTAGGACAGGAAACACAGGAGAAACAATAACTAACGATAAATGGAAGATGGATCCAGGAAATACGAAGGAGGAAGAGGATATCATCGAAATGGAGCAAAACGATGCGGACTTTCGAAGTTTGGAAGAGAACTCCCAAGAAGAACGACGAGGGAAAAGGGAATCATCAACGTACGAGATGTTAAGAAACGAATTGGAGGAATCAAGAAAGAGAAATGAAGTAATGGAACAGGAGAACACCAAATTGCTTTCCGACTTGGATCATGTTGTCAAAGAACGAGATTTTCTGGTCAAAGCGTTGGAAAGCAACGAATCTAAAGTAAAAGATAGCTTTGAGGAAGACTTGCGAAAGCTGAGGAAGCAAATTAATGATCTTGTAGAGGAGAGGTCTGCATTGTTGAAGAAAGTTGGAATACTGCAACTGCATAAGAATAAGCCAAAAGCTTCGACCAAAACACAGGGGACTCAGGCTGACTTCACTGTGAACATAGTCGGGACGATGGATGATAATGAGTCAGTGCATTCCAAAATGTCAAGCTTTTCCACAGGATCAAGATCAGAAAGATCTGCCATATCTGGAATATCTATGGATACTATGGGGACCTCTGACACCAAATCTGTGAGGATGCACGCATCGAAGATTCTTTCATTGGCGAGAAGAATGCTAGGGAAGAAATCCAAAAAAGGGGCTGTCAGCAACTCTCCTGAGTCAGACCCTAACAATAACAATTCACCCTCCCAACTTCCCCCTCAAAGCATACAAAGCATACGGCCACCCATGCCACCTTCGCCTAGAAGAAATCGACTTCCCACCAAGCCTCGTGCCAAAGTGGATAAACCACCATCGATTCCCTCCAAACTACCTCCTTCTCAAAAATCGAGTGATAAACACAAATCCAAATCCAAATCCAAATCATCCAGAAAGAGTGGAGGAGGGAGCAAACCTCTTTCGTTCAAGGAAACACCAGAGGACATGGAATTTTATTTACCTCAGGTCAATGTCGATGGTTCCCACGAACATACTGACAAACATTTGGGTCACTCCAATAGCGATGTGCGCAAAAAGGATCCTACAGCCTTAGTCAATGCTCTGCGTCCATGGCAAGTAGAGTTTCTGGAGTCTGTCCATATTACCACATCGACACAATTAGTCTTTGCCAGTAAGTATAAGTCAAAAGAAATAGCCAAAGCAATGGTGAAATGGAGGAAAGTACGCCAAATGAAACAGATGCGATCCAAAGCTTGTGCTGTAGCCTTGCATATTTGGACAAGATCCATTGAGGCGAAGATTAAGTCCTCCTTATTAGAACGAAGTGCAAGTGCGGAACTGGATTTGCAAGAACAACAATCCCAAACGAAATCCATTCTTCGGTCTGGTCCATTGTATGGTGTCTTTGAGCAGGCCACCGAGGTTTGATATAGTTCCTCCGTTTCGGAAGATTCTCCATTGCAATTTTGGTTTGTAGGATAGATGTTATTTTAGAATATACGAGTGTGGCATGAAACGTTATGGGATAACGCACTATTAAGAATCTTCTCGCTTGTACTTTCAGTTGCTATTTCGTTCCAACATTTTTAGACCGTCACTTTGTCTTCCTTATAACGTTGTTATAGTATTACTATTGACACCCAAAAACAAAAAGAAAAATTACGTTTGGCGTTTGCACCGTAACCCTTCTTCAATATGTTTGGCATAATTAGCAATGTCGGTTCTCCCTTTGCTCATTAATTGAGTCCATTCTCTCTCAATCGATTTTTGTTCCTCTAATTTTTTAGTTTGGATTTTTTGGACGTCGTAGCGATGATTTGTCTGCAGTTCGATATAATCCTTTACTATAGTTTGACGGTCATTGTCAAATAAATCTTTTTGAGGAAAGGCTTCATATCTCATTTTTCTGTGAAAGATTTCATCATACGCCAGATTCATCGTTTCCACTCCTCCAGTTCGACACCATCTAGATGGTTTGGTATGTTTTATAAATTGTTGCTTCCGGAAATTCATATTATGATGTTTATGGCGTTTGTTTCTTTCGTTTTCCTCGGAACCAATCCTTTTGTTCAGTTTTAAAATAGAGTAAGAACTTTGCAAACACTTTTGTAACAATGGACTAATTTGATTCGCGTCGAAATTTATTTGCTGTTGTCTGGACAAAATAGTTTGTGTAAATAGTTTTTTGGATGGATGCTTCCAAATATTAGCTGTTGATAATCTCTCTGTTGGCATATTAGGGTTCTCAGGTGAGGGATGCTCCTGTTGGTCGTCCTCACTGCTGCTATCGTCCTCTGGAATTTTGGTCATCTCTTTCCCAAATCTTCCACCCTCTGGATAGAGATTCTTGCACAATTGATCCACGGATCCAATTTCAATGTCGACACCCGTCAAAAGGCGAAAGACTGATAGATGGAGAATGCGATGAAAAGCTCCATTGAAAAGGTTTTGATTTCCAGGACAGAGATATCGAAAACCTAGATATATTGCTTTGGACAAAATAAAAGGATAACATCTTTGTAGATAGTCTTTGGTCTTTGGTTTTGATGCACTTGCTGTCATCAGAGTTATCAGGTCAGGGAAAACAAGAGCAATCTTACTTAATAAATATCGTTGCTCTGATTGTGACTGAGTCTATGGAAGGAGAGAAAGATGGAAAGATAGAAATGGAACCACTCTAGTAAGATTCTTTTTTATCAAAGCATGACGAAATAGAATGTTTTGTTCCACTATTTGAAAGCATACCTGAAAGAACCGACAGTGTACGAACCAAAAAATATAAACATAAAGATCATAAGTGGTTTCATGCAAAATTACCCGTTTCATTAAATATGTCTTGTTCGAAAGAACAGCAGTTTCTATGCTTAGTCTCAGCAAAAGTTCCGGATCCATATTGTATCTATCTAAAGGAATTGGCCAATCTTCTTGGTAACGATTGAAATCGGATATTTTAAAACAATCTACTTCTTGCTTTTTATTTTTCTCTTTGTTGTTGACTTTAAAACGTAAAGAGTTTGCTGCTCTCGTAACATATTTTTCCGCGTTTTTCTCTAGTTTGTTTTGAATAGAAAATATAAGGTTTCTGCTTCGTTCCAGTTGTTCTAAATCAGATAGACCGGCCCGTCGACGAGTCTTCTTTCTGACTCTTTTCTTCCTCCTAGTCATATCATTATCGTCCATTTTTTGGAATAAGAGTTCCATTTTTTTTCCTGCTTCGGTGAATGGAAGGTCTAAGTTTCTATAGGCAAGTGACTGTGGAATTCTTGCGTTTTCATCTATATTCCCGCATTTGTCTTGCTCGAAAAGCATATCGTCAATATCAGCCCTACTTTTAAATGTTTTCAACGTTGAATTGGGTCTATTTGTATGGGTACTTTGATATTTTTCAATAGGATGCAGCATATCTTCAGTTAGTTCCTTGCTCCGTTCTAGGATATTATTCAACTCATGCACACGGTTGCTCAGTAAATCCAACATTTGCCAAGTTTGAGCAGATTTCCTTGCAGTACGAGTATGGGTAAATTCCCAATTTATAGATGCCATTTTGCGTTACTATCATATGATTTGAAGGACTGAACTAATTGGTATAAGGTGGTTCTTCTTCGTACTTATTAAAAACATTTATGCAATGAAAGAATTCGTTGTAAATACTTGATAAGGACGCATTTATGATTATTTTAAATTTCAAAAAAAATTATTCTAAATTGAAATAATTGTTGAATTATGGCAGTTGCTTATGAATTAAAACACAAGGTTGTTGGATCACTTGTGCATTTCTCAACATTCTCTCTATGATTTTATATATTCATCTCAAGAAATAGTTGTTGTGATGAGTAATCAGTAAGTAATGCTAGGATATGGTTCACATACTTCTCTTCGCAAAATCCACTTGATTGAAAATTGTTTCGAATTTCCATTCTAACCTGGCACTTAAATTGCAAATGAATGAAACATGATCTAGTCTAGAGATTTTCGATGAGGCTAATGTAGAGAGATCTAAATCATCTTCATCTTTGGAAAATGATCAGTCTCCAGGGACGGCAACACTTATTTCGAGATGGTTTACTCCAAATTCGAAACTTCGGGTCAGTTGGAATGCATTCATTTTCATGGCAATATGGTACAATTCCATTGTCACCCCGATTAGATTATTTATAATCCCATTTGATCGTACACCTCAGGGTGTCATTGAAGCCGATATTGTGTTCGATTTCATATTTTTGATAGATACTATATTAAGCTTTTTTATTCCGTACACAGATGAAAATACTGGAGAGATTATAACCGATCCAAAAGCGATTCGGCAAAAATATGCTGGATCTTTCAACTTTTTCATAAACGTTATTGCTTGTATTCCAATTTTGAAGTCCCCTATCTCTTACTTTCTCAACAGTGAAGCGCAAACTGTCCTCGTGACTAATTTTAATATACTTCGAATGATAAGAGTGTTGCACTTTCAGTCGCAATTTCAAGAATTGAAAAGGTATAGGTCCCGAAATGGCCCAGTCAACGAATCTGTCTTCCGGATGGGGGTTATTCTTTTTTTTGCGTTTTTGGTTATGTGCATTTTTGGATGTGTGTACTTTGGGTGGTCTACATCAAAAGTTGAAAATATGTGTCCAGATCCAAATGAGTTCGAAAGTGCCATATTGAATGTTGACATGTGGGTTGCGGAAGATTTTGTCATAACTGATGTCATGGATCCTGATATTTGTGGCAAGGCACAGATTGGACCAGCATGTAATGATTGTCCACAGATGCTATTTTTAACCCGTTCGATTTACTTTCTTATGCAAACTCTATTCACCATTGGATATGGTGACTCCGTTGTTCCATCAAAATCAAGTGTAGAAATGGCAATGGCTTGCTTATTTATGGTTTTTGGTGTCTTTGGATATGGATTGATTATTGCAAATATGACATCTGTTTTATCGAATGTTGATGTTGTGAGCATGCGTTTTAGACGTGATATGGACAATGTAACAAGATGGCTTACCTTAAGGAGGGTTCCTCAACACCTACGAGAGCATATTAGAATGTTTTTCACTTATTTAAATAAAAACCAAAACGGAATGCTTGACGAGCATTTATTTTCTGATCTACCACCAAAACTTTGTCAAGATTTTGGAAATCAATACATTGATTTATTGTCCAATGTTCCTTTTTTTGATAAAAAGATTCGAAGTGCAGCCTTCATTTCAAAAATTGCGAAGGCCCTTATTCGACGAATTTATCCTCCGGGGTCGTGCATATTGTACCAATATGAGAAACAAAGAGAATTGATCATCATGAAAAAAGGAAAAGCAGAAATCTTTTTGAGAGGAAATAGAGATGCCATCGGTTTTTTACAACCTGGAGAATTTATGGGCGATTATCAACTTTTATTTGGGACTGTAAATCAAGTTGGATTAAGGTCTCAAGACTTTGTAGAAGTTCTTGTGCTTACATACTCCAATTTTGAAAGAGTGATGGCCGGACCACTTGAAGACCAGTTCGAGTTCATTTCTTCGGCAGGAAACTTTAGGGGAAGCAATGATGAAGGAGCTTTGCAAACGGTTCGAAATTCGATTACGTGAGTCAATTGAACAAGATTTTTTGTATCATCTAAACCTAGGTTGTAAAAAGATAACAAACAAGCTTGTTTTCCTTCTTAGGACGATGGAAAAGCTATCATTAGCGGCAGATGACATGTCAAAAATTGTAAATAAAGTGAAAAATAAATCGAAAGGATCAGATCGAATCGTTCAAGGTTATAGAATTTACCCAAATTCTAAAATCCACGTTGGATGGGATTTATTTGCACTTTTCTCCATTATGTTCTATTGTATAGCATGTTCAGTTGAGTTAGCTAAACTATATCGCAGAAACAAGTTTAGAGAGGGACATGATTATATTCATATCATGGCTTATTTCATGGACGCCTGCTTTTTAATAGACATATTTCTCAGGATGAACTATTATGCATATATAAGCTACGAGACAGGGCGCAATGAAATAATTGATAATCGAGATATGATGAGGCAAACCTACATGAAAGGTAACAATTTCAAATTGGATCTCGTGGCATCACTTCCAATTGATTTACTTGCTTTGAGGTTTAGGCGACACCCTGCATTACGCCTTACAAAAATGATCAGAGCTTTACAAATACCACATTTTCTTTCTGCTTTACAGCAACACTTAGAAGATTCATGTAAAATTATTTTGAACGAAACTCATGTTTCAATCCTTCTTATGTTCTTATTTAGTATGCTCATTATGATTTGGATAAGCTCGGGATGGTACGCAATTCGCACTGAGGAAACTGCCTACGATTCGGTATATTGGGCTCTGACGACTCTGACTACTGTTGGATATGGCGACTTGACTCCAGTAAATTTACCTCAAACGATATTTGCACTCTTTGTTGGAGCTGCAGGTGCAACTTTCAGCGCTGCTATCATTGCTAATGTCACTAGTTTTTTTCACGATGTAGAGATTGCTGAGGATAGTACTGATCATAAATTGAACTGTGTCAAGGTAAGATTTTTTGGGGAAGAACCGTTGATCTACTCTCATGTTAGGGTTGAATTCTAACTTGATGTTACAAAATTTCAATTTAGCACTTTATGGAAAGACATAACGTTTCACTAGAGCATACTAAGAGAATTAATGATTATTTTGATTTTATTGAACGTGATCAAGACGGTTTGAATGAAGAGGAATTACTGAAAACAGCCGTACCAGATCATATTCGATCTAGTCTTCTCATTCACATTACCCAGTCAATGATTCTCCACTGCACTTTTTTTGACAATTGTGAGTCTGGATTTATTCGAAAAATAATGCAAAATATCGAGCAAAGATTCTACGGAACAGGTTTCAATATTATTAGCTTAGCGACTCCATCAGATGGAATGTATTTTGTTAAGAAAGGTATTGTGGCTTTACTAAAACGAAAACAGGATGAGACTGTGAAAGTAATACGGAAGGTTAAAGCTGACCAGTCTTTTGCTGAAGATTGTTTATTGAAGCCATGGAGTAAAAACCCATATTTTGCAAAAGCTCTAGCTGATTCTGAGCTTTGGTTTTTGAGTAGATCCACGTTTAACCAAGTCATTCAAGACTTTCCTAAATCACACTCTATTCTTATCAGACAGATGGCTACAAATACGAGGGAAAATATAAAACGTAGAAAGTCGATATTTGATGTACAACAAACCATCATGAAGTCAGACAGATCAGGACTCTTTTTTATTCATCCAGACAGTATGTTCATTCAGTGTTGGTTTGGTGTAATTTTGTTAGTTATTTTATACAGTGTCGTTGTGCTCCCTTTCAGGATCGCTTTCATGGAAAATCACGAAATCAGTGTTGGCTGGTTAACATCCGATTACCTGGGCGATGTTTTGTTTCTCGCAGATATCATCATAAGGGGTTGTTTCCTGGGATATTACGAGGACAACCATCTTGTTACAAGTAGAGCGAAAATTTTGTCTAATTATATACACTCAGCGAAAGCGAAGTGGCATGTAATATCTTTTGTTCCGTTAGAAGTATTTTTCTTTTTCTTTCCAACATTCTGTCCATTTTGGAAGCTTCAATTTTGGTCTATATTGAGGCTTAACAAAGTCCTGAGAGCAGTCGAAATTTCATATATTTTTCATCGTGTTGAATCAAGCCTGGCAAAAATTGGTGTCAAAGTTCCAAAAAATCCATTGCGGGTTTGGAAACTGCTGATGCTAACTTTGTTGAGTGCGCATTGGGTTGCATGTATATTTTTCATCATAGCCAACTTGAATCACCACTCCTTTTCTCTTGAAGATCAGAAGAATTGGGCAAAGATAGAAGGAATATTAGGAGATAATCCTGAGTGCCCAGGTGTTGCAATAGAAACTCCAGCTATGATGAAGCAATATGTAGCATCTCTTTATTTTTCAGTTGCTACTTTAACTACCGTTGGATATGGAGACATCACTGCAAGTGAAGATTCGGCTCCTGAAATAATATTCGCAACAGTCATATTAATTATTGGGACTGGTATTTATACGTTGGTCATTGCTCTATTAGAAGATATTGTATCGCAACTCGATGTCACATCTAGTCTATACAAAATGAAAATGAATAATATTGGAACATATATGCAGCTACTGGGATTACCTGATAGCATCAAAAACAAAACAACAGCATACTATGATCATCTATGGCGGACCCAACTGGGAGTTAAGGGAAAATCGCTTCTAAAATATATGCCTCGCTCTCTAAGATGCGATATGAAGATAGACATGCTGTCTCATCTCATTCCAAAAACATTTTTCATCAATAATTGCTCAGCTGACTTTATTGCAAACATTGTTGATGCGCTTACGTTAGAAATCTACCTTCCTGATGACAATATTTTTGATGAAGGCCAGAGGTGTGATGCACTTCACTATATATATTCAGGAGAAGTTGGTCTATTCACATCAAAGAAAGTAAAATTTAAGACAGTTTCTAATTGTGTTCTTAGTGAAGGTTTTTTCTTTAGTTTCGAACCACATGCTTGTACGGCAAAAGCATTGGATTCTTGTGAAGTCTTCCAACTCAGTATGAAAGTAAGTATTCGATAAAAGTCAAGTTGAAATTGCCGATGCTCTCTAAAAAGAATCGTCAATATTGTTTATTCATAAGGACTTTCTCTCCAAACTAAACGAAAATAAATTATTGGAGGATTTCATCTCATATGTCGAAGAAAATGAAAATGTTCTGATACAATCAAAAGCCTCCATTATAAAGGTGAACTTGCTGCGAAATCAAATTTATTACAGGTACTTGTACTTCTAGATTCTAACATAGTTGTGTACTTTCCATTTTGTGAAACATTGTAGATGATTCAAAACTTGAAGTCCTCAAAAATGGCAAAAATGATGGTAGTTGATGTGGACACATCAATTCCAAAAGGAGTGATTGCACCAGATACAAAATTTCGAAAAATATGGGATTTTTTCACCCTTGCAGCAGTAATCGTATTTGCCATAAGGATACCACAACAAATATCCTTCTCTGCTTTAAAAGTAGAATTATTCAACTTTTTGGTTGACCTATTTCTTGATTTATTTTTCCTCCTTGACATTTACGCAAGGATGAACCACTTCGCAATAACTGAAGATGGTGTCCTTGTGAGTTCTCCAAAGGAATTTCGAAAAGTTTACATAAAGACAGAATTGATAGGTGACTTAGTTTCAATCGTACCTGCTTCGACTATTGGGTGGATTCTTAATGTAAATGGTAGAATATATGGATTAATGCGCCTGATTCAAATAGTAAGACTCCAGAGATTTGCGAAGTACTTTAACTGTTCGATCGATGCTCTTTACGAAACTTTTCATGTAGTAATATCAACAGCTGTTTTAAGAATAATTCAAATCTTCCTATTGGTCATTCTTCTTTGCCATTGGCTGGGTTGCATTTACCATCTTATTGGAGATCTTGAGGGTGGAGATGAGAATTGGCTGGATGTGGATGAAATAAAAGATAGCTCTATTGGCTTCAAGTATTTAAGATCTTTTTACTGGGCATTATACACAGGTGAGTTCTAATTTTCCGGAGCATAACTAAAATATTTATAAATGTAACAGAAAAATGACTGACTGATATCATATTTGCGCACAGTAACAACTGTTGGTTATGGGTCTGTTCCAGTGATATCAATACCGGAGAGAGTCTTTGCAATGTTTGTCATGTTTGTTGGTGCAGTGATTTGTGATGCAGGAATTACAGCAGTTTTGACATCAATAATTTCCAGGAAAGATCATCAAGCTGGCACGAACAATAGACGAATTCAATGCAGCAAAAAGTTTATGTTATCGAACTTCATTAACAAGAACATCCAAGACTCGGTGCTAGACTTTTATCATTATATTGATACAGAAATGAAGAACATTAACGAAGAAATCATTCTGAATGATCTTTCCACACCAATCAAACGAGAAATTTTGCATTTATTTTGTTTTGAACCCCTCAGAAAATGCTGTACATTACAAAATTTATCAGATGGTGCCATTACAAGTCTCCTTGATCTCATGACTCCTTATTTAGCGATCCCAGGAGAAAAAATATGCGAAATTGGGAAATCGTGTGAATCAATTTTCGTGCTTCAAAGGGGCAGAATGTTTAGTGTGGATGAAAAAGAAACAAAAACGTACATTCCAATTGGTACAAGCATTGGACATATGATAACTGATGCCATTGAGCGAAATGATGGTCCTGCAACTTCATGTTTAACCCTAGAGATTTTATCATCAAATGGTTTTAAAGGAAAGAGCAATCCGTACATAGAAGCATCATGTGGTTCAAAAGTTATTAGAAGTTCCATTAGAAGAGGAGGAACTGATTGGAAAGAGGTAATGACGTTGAAATTATGCGAAATTGATGACACGCTCTGTCTAAGAGTGAAAGGGTGGCATAAAAATTCCAGGCATAATGTGTTAGGCGAGGCAGAAGTCAATCTCGAGTTTGAAAGTGATGAAAAAAGACGGATATCATTTATTGATGGCCATGGTAAAAAAATTGGTACAATTATGATACGGATAACTTATTACCCTCTGGATGAAACAAGTCGAATCTCGACTCTTGCTCTGACAGCAACTGCTATCGGCTATTGTCATCTCTATCAGTTGCAATTAGTAGATGTAAAAAATATGGAAAGTTACGTTTCCAGATCAAAATTACCCAGAATAAAAGATAGAATGTCAATTGCAAAAGATAATTGCATTGATTTGGAACGTAAGTTAGATGGTTGGAAGCTATCTTCAAGTTCGAAAGTTCAAGAAATTGACACTTCTAGCTCACGAAAGGATTCTGGAGTTGGAATTGGAAAGAGGGGAAGAAGCTTGCAAAAAATATGGAATCAAATAGATAAAAACAGAAGAGTCCCAGCTATTGCCCCAGCAGATATTGATTCTAACATACAGATTGATCCAGAGCATTATAGAAAAGAAAGAATACGGAAGAGACCCAAATCCCATGAAGCAAGATATGATGACTTCTGTGGAGAGAATACCAGTCTCAATTCACTGGACTCCGCTGAAATAGATTGGGACAATCTAGTTGAATTTTCAGACATGAGTAAAATGGTCAATGAAACGAATACAGGGACGCAGAATTTTTTTATGGAGTGGGCAAGTGACGATGACTGAGTTTCTTCTTTATTTTCATTGCTGCCTCTTTTAAATTGGAATGAGCTATCAAATGATGACTAGTGTCTACTACTGTTAACACGGTCAACAAGTGTAGTTTCCCAAGTGTTCAGCCTTACGAAGTAGCAGATATTTGCTAATTCATTTGATGAATCGAATTTCTTTATGATAGCGTCACGAAAAGTATCTTTATTACTTAGAGTTTACACATATTTCTCAATTTGTTTTTTATCAAGATGATTATTGATTCATGAGCTTTTGACGGACAAGTCCTCTCAACTTATCTACATCTTGGACACCTTTATAGGGTATAAAGCGTATTAATCTTCCAATTTGTTCATAATATTGAATAACAGGCTCTGTTTCAATCAAAAATTCATTGTATCTAGCTTCTAATATATCTTCTGTATCATCTGATCTCATATCCCATTTGCTCTGATTGAAATCTGTATCTTTTGCACTTTCAAAGCAAGAACATTCCGGCAACAGTGCCGGCATATAAAAGCCATCTTGATCTACACAGTTTATATTAAAGGACTCTCCACATTCATTGCATTTACGCCTTCCTAATATTTTAGGTTTGCATACAAAAAAGGGCACTTCAACACTAACAGCATAATGTATTTGGAGATGAGAAGGCCAACCTGAAGGTGTTGATTTTGACGTCTGTGGTGACACATTTTCAGCTTGTTTTATTGTTCGTGGATATCCATCAAGAATAAATCCAAGATTTGTAAATTTTGTATCCGAAGAGTTCATATATTGTGTTCGACCATGTAGATCTTCTAATAATGCCCTCGAGACTAAATTATCATCAGCTAGTTTTCCTGAGCGTTGACATTCAGAAACTTTTTGTCCAATTTCTGTATTGTTGATCACATGATTTCGAAGTACATCTCCAGCTGACAAAATAAAAGGATGATGCTTACTCTTATCTTCTAAACTTTGGGAATGATTAAAATCCTGCATCAAAAGTTTTCCATATGTTCCTTTTCCTGCACCGGGAGGTCCTATGAGTGTCAAATTAACATGGTGCCTAAGCTGGTAAAATTGTGTGATGTTTTTTTTTGCTGATTTGACAGTGATATCTTTAAATATTCCTCGGCGTCTAAATTGTTGGACCAGCAGCTTCATTTTTTTCGTCCACTCTAGCTAGACAAACGTGCACACAGCAGACGCCTTGAACCAAGAAGTAATTTCTTCGCAACAAAAAAATGAGAACCATACCAGGCTAAACGAACCCCCACATAAAAGTTAGAAAACAGCAGAATAAATTCACCACACGAAAAAAACAGCAGATAATAACTAGATTTTTTAATTATCGTCTTGGAATTCTCATTCATTTTCAGATTTATTTACATAAATGAGATTTTAACGTCTTTTACTATTAATTATCATCATAGAAACTAAAAATACGTTGTATTTAGTATTGATATAGTGTAGAATGGATAACGCATTTTATTTAAATATTATTATTATATCATACTATTTTATGTTTTTCTATTATCGATTAAAAAGAACCGCATCAATGATATTAGTTATGAATGTCCATTTTGAAACGGAGCACAGCAAAGATAAGGAAGAATGGAATCATTAATATTCAATGAATCACATGCTGGCATTGACTCGCCCTTAGAAAAGCCTTTACTAGAAAAAACAAGCGAAGAAGGATCTTATCTAAATGATAGCGACGACGATTGTCCTGAAGAATCAATTCACGAAATCATGCAAGACAAATTAGCACAGGTTTGTGCTACTTATTTGTCTGATTATGAAAATTCTCGAAAAACTACATTATTTTCAGATTCAGATTACATTACTAATCGCCAACTTCAAATATACTACTTCAATACTTCCATTTTCTGGCAAGTGATAATGTTTCTTGGTACGGCTTCTTTCTTTGCCTCCTCCGTTTTTGAAGGAAATGAAGTAAATCCTGTTGCAACTCGCAATGCATTAGCTCTTGTAAGCCTTAACCTCTTCGGCATACTTGTATATTGTGCCGATATAAAGATGCAATCATATTATCGACAAACTTCTGAAACGCAAGTTCTAGAAGCGAGAAATTATTTCATACCTGCACCAATACATCCTTCTGTGTATCGATTTCGACGTAAAAAATGGAATCCAGGCCTAATCTTATATTTTTTCATTCTTATTCTTGAAATGATCATATTTCTTCTCGATGATGATTGTTCCAAAAGGTGTATTTGGACTGGAGCATTGAAGCCTGTCGTATTTCTATACTACTCGAGCAAGACACGCGACGCAGTTAAAGCCCTGAGCCCTACTCTTCCAATCGTTTTACAAGTCATCATGTTAGAGATGTTTATGACATTTATGTTTGCAGTGGTCGCATATCATCTCTACGGAAATGCAACTATTGTGTTTTCAGAATTTCACAATTTACAACAATCCTTCATTTCCATGTTTTTACGTGAGTTACTATGTGTTTCACTTTTGAGATATCAAGACTTCTCTATTCAACCAGATTTTCTATTTCATTTTTTTATTAGTCTCAACGACAGTTGTTAATCCAAGCCTATGGATATCCATCTATGCTGTTCAAAAAACGGGAGCTCTGTTTTTCGTTTTTTTTCTTATTATAATGGTATTTTATATGCATTCGTTGGGTGAGTTTCCATCTTTTTCTTTGATTCCTAAGTGCTTTCTTTCACTCATTCTTTTCGTGACAGTCTTGACCGTAGTGTTTAAATCATACATGAAAAGTATTGCAAGTATTCGAAAAAAGAAGGCATTGAAAAAAGAATTCGTTTTAAGGATCACTTTTGAGACCTTGAGCAAGCTCAATAGATACGCTACTGATTACATAGCTACTCCTGAAGATTCAATATCAACAAAATCTTTAAAGAAAACCCTTCAATATTTGAGACCGCATTATAATAATGCAAAAGTAAGTTTGTTTTGCTCTAGTTCGGCGCTATTTTACTTTTATCTACAACACACATCAATTATTTTTCAATCTGATCACAATTTACAAATACAACTTTCAAGATACATACTTTGATCGCCATGATTGATCCTGCTCGAGAAGGAAGAATAGATATGGAAGGTTTTCGAGAGAGGTTACCATCAGCTTTGAAACTCGCATTACGAAATAAAAGGGAACCGAATCAAACTTGTGCAATCGCCATAGATGTTTTTACGACGTGTCTCACCCTTGCTAATCTTATTTACGTCATCGGAATTTCTTTTGTTGACCATCATATGCTTAAACAAGAGAACAATATCATTATTTTGGGATTTGTGATTACTTTCCTTGGTGCTTTGGATTTAATTCTACGAATTAATCCATGTCATATCCTTCCTCCTGACACAGCAGCTAAATTTGACTACGTATTCGACTCGATATCATGCATTGCAACTCTTTTTTCAATTTATTGTAAGTGTTAACTCTTCTTCAAATACTTTGTGAAAATAATTTCTCACAGGTTTTGGAAGCCTTGACACGAACTAATGATAGAATAAGATACCTCATGATGGGAAGAGCAATCGATATGTTTCGATTTACTCAATTCTTTCCAACTTTTAGGGATATTATTAAAACAAGTGGACTCGTAATTTCACTTGTCCTTGGACCTCTTGTTTTGGTTTTTTTTACGGTTCATATTTATTGCTATATTGGAATGTTCCTATGGGGTGGTCGAATCATAATAGGAGAAGTGAACAACATTCTCCCTTTCTTCGATCACTTAAATTTCAACACTTACTTGAGTGGCATGTTGACCATGTTTCAAGTTCTTGTAATCAACGACTGGAACGAAATTGCGAAAGTTTTTGAGTCTTTAGGGAGACCCTGGGTCGTCTTTACATTTTTCATATCAGCCATCACCATTTGTGTTACTATTCTTTTGAATGCATTTATCTCCTTCTTTATTGCAGGTAAGTTGAGAACTTTTCATTAATCTCTCTCATTCAAA
>Ga0209092_10001859_pt1 | contig 19996 bp, 17 predicted proteins | sample FraStrMetagenome_FD_187446 | JGI IMG/M metagenome (GOLD analysis project Ga0209092, IMG submission 187446) | Marine eukaryotic phytoplankton communities from Arctic Ocean - Fram Strait ARC3M Metagenome (SPAdes) (version 2) | ecosystem: Environmental > Aquatic > Marine > Oceanic | place: Fram...
GTAGTCTACTTGAAATATACTCGGTAAAAAGGGGAATGCTTATAACGTTAAAACACAACTGAAAAGTTTTGCAAGACTACTCTTAGCTCCCCAAAAATCGAGCACGCCCATAGATCAATTAATTCAACAAATAGAACACACAAAATGTCATTCGAAGTCGCAGGATTTGATGCTATCAACCTAGCCAGTAAGAATGGAGCCGTAGATCCATTAGAATGGGGCCGACCTGGCAAATTAACCAATGATGAAGTTGCAGTTTTTGTAAGTTAAAATACCAAAGACATGTTCTTTCTTTTCCCGACAGATATTGAAGAGGACTTGATTGCTGTCTTGAGATCACTGTAATGTCATACATCACTCTGCCCTGCATAAGGCTACTACCCGATGGATCGATTCGGTTACTCTCATCATGAATCGCGGTCTTTATCCGACATGGGTCATGATTACGTAAGGCCGTGTTTTGTACAGTATGTTTTCTAGTAGCAATTTCAGTGTCATTGGATCCTATTCATGTTTCTAAGATTCCAAGATTCAATTATGCTCCTTGTTAGTTAAATACGTACGAATTCGATTCTGTCCAAGAATGGCGTTGTAATTTTTTAAAAAGTCTTCGTTTATTTGGCGAAATCTAATTTTGTGATGATTTTTCTTTCAAAAACAGTCTAAATTTCGGGAAGAAATTGAGAAGCGAGGTGCAGATTTTCGGGCCACAGTTTACTGTTTTGGAGAAGAAGAAGGAGAAGCGTATGCACTTTGTCGCTGGCTTCGTGCACGCAAATTCGTCTATAACGACGTTATTAAAATGGTAGAAGAAGCAACTGTATGTAGAGCCAGTGCTAAGAAGAACGATTTTTATCCAGACCCGAAAGCAGCTCTTGGACCTGATCCTCATATTTACATCGCTCAATATCCTCAATTCTATTATGGAAATGGCAAGAACGGATGTCCTGTTTACATTTCCAAGCCTGGGCGTCTGAATATTAGTGCAGTGGAATGCCTCACTACCTTTCCAAGCATATTGAATTACCATTGGTATGTAATGGTTCATGATTATGCTTCAAGACTGAGAGCAAATAAAGTTAAAAATGAAAATTTCAAAAGGTGAGTTTGAGAAGGTTTTGCCTCACAAGTGGTTACAAAAAATTGCATTTAGTTTCTAATGATTTTTGGTGGATTAGATTTGAATGCAATATTGTCCTAGATTTGGGAGAGCTTTCGGTATCGCAACTCAATTCTCGTACCTTAAACGTGATTAAGGAACAAGCCTTCATTGATTCGCTTTGTTTTCCAGAGACCATGAGTAAGATGGTTATTATTAACGCTCCCCGCTTCTTTTCTGCAACATGGAAGATTATCAAAGGTTGGATAGATCCTCGCACTGCAAACAAAATTGAAATTATTGCTAGCCGAAAAGTCTGGGAAAAAAGGCTTAGGGAGCTTGTAGATGCAGATAATCTACCATCAGATTATGGTGGAACCGGACCAACTTCAGAAAAAATCATTCTTCAGGACAACACTAGCGGTGATGTGAAGAGATATCATACTGAATTACTTTCAGTTCGGTACGTGTACTGTATCCCGATGTCTATTTTCCTAAAAAAAATATTTCTTTACTCATTTTGAATCAAAAATAATTTTAAATATAGCTCAAGCTCATCTTTTATGTTTGAGTTGGCTGCTGGTGAAAAAATGGATGTCATTGTGTATTGCAAGGCAAAATCAGGAGCCAAGTTTTCCATTTTGGATGCAGATAAAGTCAAAGGACCTTTTGTTGAAAACATAGATGTCACTTATAAAGGAAGTAGTGATACTGATAACTCACCCCCAGTGGTGGTGTCTCTTACTTCTGGACTTGTAGGGCCTTGTAAATTCAAGATTAAAGCCGATTCAAAGTCTGGACGCATGTACAGTGACAATTTTTTGGTAGCTATCAACGTGTTCAAAAATTAATTTTTTCCCATCACCCATCGGATAGACTTTTGATTTGGTTTCAAATATTATTGGAATAGTGTCATTACATTTTTGTTTTCCAAATAACGATAATGTTGAAAGGATATTGCTGTAAGAATATTATAATTATTTAATTTCTGCTAAAATTATTGCATTTATGCAAACTTAGTTTCACTAGAAGGTTTAGCTAAAGATAACGTAAGGTTTACTATTTACGATTATGGCTCTTGAATATATGCTGGGTCATTCACTTTGTTCGATAAGTCCTGAATCAAGTCATCATTATATGTATTCGGTGGCATATTGTCATCATCATCCCATAATTTTTTGTCGCCTTCATTATCAGCATTTTCTTCTGTTGATTCCAAAACTGTATTGGATGTCGTTTTAGTGTCGTGATTTCCCAAATCATCTTGAAAAAAATGTAAGGAAAGTGTTTCAGCAAAAAAATATAAACACAAATATTGAATTAAGAAATGCACTTCACCAAGATGCTTTACTTACATGACCCAGGTAAAATGGTATCAATTGACCATTCTGACAAAGGAATTTCATCCCAAGTCTCTTTTGTATAGCATAAAGAATAAGTAGCCGCAAACTGGATTTCACGTGGTAACTCCTCCCAAGTATAATCTTCGTATTCAGAAACTCCATCTTCGGCATTCCATGTCGTCTCATCATATCCTATTAGTTCTAATGCTGCTAAAACCATACCTAACCCATCATCTATGTCAAAATCTTCCCAGTCGTAGTCTTCATAGTGATTATTGCAGCAATCATGTTTGTCTTCATCATAGCCCAACAGCTCTAATTTTAATTGAACATGTTCGTCTAAAGCACCGAAACGAGTTTGGTCTACTAGAGATTGTGAGTCTTTTTCAAGATTCCAAGAAGATTCGTCGTAGCCGACCCCTGTTTCAAGAAAGGATCGTGGAACGGAAGAGTAGTGATTCCAAGAGCAATAGCGTATTGTTGGGCAATAATTTTGAGTATGTCCCTCTTGATCTGGATCTCGACATTCTTGAAAGAAAATAGCAGAGCAAAATGGTAAAGAAAGAAGTGAAATCAAGCATAAGATAATTCTTCTGGATTGGGAAATATGGGCTCTCATTGTTACTTTTCCTCTTCCTTTCTGCTTGCTGTTTGGGGATGTTGATGTATAGTTTGCTTCTGTTTGGGCTAAGTTTAATTTGTGAAGAGAGTGAAGGCAATATATCAAATCAACGGATGTATTGATGCCTAGCTCTATATCATTAGTCGAATTAATTAGATATTTTCCTTAAGTATTTTTTCCCCAACTCACAACGGCAGTTGAGACAAAATATTCTTAACGAGAAAGCAATTATTTATGATCATTCAATAATTATTTAGCTTATATAAGTCCAATCAAGATTCGTTGTATGGAACAAATGCAGCTGCTGTTTCAAACATATATTGGGACATGAGTACTCAAAAAGCAAAGGATGTTTATGGGAAGAAAAAAAAGCTTCAACATAAATTTCTTTGCATATATATTAGACCATTATTAAACCATCGCCTTCATCATACTAACTAATGGAGATCATAGAAATAATAAATGCATGAATCAGAAGGAATATTATGTTTCAATATGCACACTAATGCACCATGAAAAAAATAGAAATAATGAATGTTATCGGGTACATCAGTCTTGAATTACATGGTTTTGAAATAAAGCATTGGCTTCTAGTTTATCCGCACCATGACAACTTTTATCATAGTTGTGATAAATATGAATGTGATCATATTATTACTTTAACCCATATTATGTTCTGGATCATTTGGGATGACAAATTGGAGTATGATCTGGATGAAGTTTATTAATAACGGATCGTACGTATTAGTATCGTTGACATACTCGTAGTCTAACCTTTCACGGACTTATTTTTGAATATATGAATTTGTTCATACTCATCGCAACGGGTTATAATAGTTACTTGCTTAGCATCCAATGAGTTAACATTGTATTTGACTCATTTCGCCCTTACCCAAATCAATCAATTCATACAGAAAGGAACAAAACGCATTTTGTATAGAGGAAAGTATGAAAAGGAATTTCATCTTTCTTGTTTTCGCTGTTTTAATTACAGCATGGTTGTTTTTCAGCATCTATGTGAACATGAAAATAACCCAATTGTCGATTTCCTCTTTGTATTCATCTAAACTTCTCCCTGATCAATCCTCCGTTCGATCTCAAAAAGAAGATTCTACAACCAAAAAATTTCAATCTCAAGCTCATAATAGACCACAAAGTAAGCCCTCCATCTTACCTTTAGAAACATGGGCCAACTCTGAAGAACTACCCAAAGCCCTACCTTACACAGCATACCTAGAACCAAAAATGGAATATTGGGTTCCAGATAAAGAAGGAACTTTTGGAAAACCAATAACCCCCCTTCCTCTCCGCACAGTCACGCCTGCATCTCTCCGCAAACATGTATATGAAGATATTCAATCATGTGCCGACTTACCACATCAACTTCCAGTAGATCGATCTCCTGATTATGATAAACAAGGAAATCCAATACCGTTTCGAAATGTAAAAAGAACAGACCCTATCAAAGATCCAATAAAGGAACTACCGTATTGTCCAGTTGATGCCGATCCATTTTTACCATGGATACATGATGTGTTTCCTTCTAAGGATGGAAAAAAAGTACAGATCGTTGCTCAAAACAAACGTAGATGTAATGGAAGTATTCGAGAATTTGACGAAGAAATAGAACGTTTAGAACCACAAGTTTCTTTATTGCAGGGTGTTAGTGTAGTAGAAGTGATGGATAATGATTATATTTCCAAAGATCTATGGGAGGGTGGTGATGACTATAAAATCAATAATGACGATAACTATTACAAAGAAAAGCGATGGAAGTTGACTACCTTGGAAAAAATAGAGGAATATGAAAAAATTCAACATGATGATGGAAGACCAGAGATGGCAGAATATACTAGATTTATATGCCGCTTTAAGGCCATTGAATCACCAAATAGCAAAGTTCAAGTAATAGGTGAAACTTTAAGTGAATTCCCTGTCAACTATGAACTCGCCAATAAACGTAAAGCTATTGAATCAATGATTTCCAAAAAGGAAAAGGATCAGCGGTTAATGTGGCTTTCTAGCTATACCTTTGATTGTCCCGTTCCATCTCGATTGCAGGAAGCAATAAGGAAGGGACAAAACGTATTTGAGAAAAACAATGTCGCATTATTCTATTTGGATATTGTTCCTATTCGTACTCCTCCAAGATTAGGAATTGCTGAGGGATTGCATTTACCTCCAGAACTGGGATATCCAACATTTGATGCAAAAATGAGATGGGGTGAAAACCACGTATTGCCAAAGCTTGAAGCTTCAGGTCGACTGGAAAATATACCCATATGTAAGTCTCCTGCAATATCTTCCAATAATTCCTATTCTGGAAATAAACATGAAGAAATAGGCACAGAAATTGCCACCATCGAAAATAATGAAGATAATGAAACAAACGAAGAAGGTGCAAAGCAACATGATCTTGTCGGATGTGTGTGGGCATCTTCTTCCTACACGACACGAAATGATGGTCTTCAAGTCTCCGATACTAATGATCGTATGATTGAATGGATTGAATATCACTTATTAGCTGGGATGGATCATATATATATATATGATAATTCCAAAGCTACTGTGATTGATCCTGAAACTGAGCCAAATTTCACAGATTTATCCTTTATCAAGGAATATTTTCCATCCGATAAAGTTACCTATATAGATTGGCCATTTCGGATATGCAATAATAATTTTCCCCAACACAAAAATCCAGGAGAACGTAGTAGTCAATATGCTGCTGAAACAAGTTGTCGCATTCGTTATGGTCCTGACACAGAATGGATAATAAATCTCGATACAGATGAATATTTATTTCCTAACCTAGAAAAATATAAGGATTTGAAAGAAATGCTCATAGATGTCAAAAAAGGCGGTACGAACATTTTAGGTTTCAGAAGCGCTCGTAACTTCATGAATGTTAAGCATGCAATGTAAGTAGCATTGACAAATCATATTTATTTGGTTCGCATTCCATCTTAATATCTGATTTTGAATGAATCATTTTATGACTCTTTTCTCCCTTATTAAAGTCCTTACTTTGACGGAGATCAATGTGGGAAGTCTTCCGAGAAAGCGAAATGCCTGAAAAAATCACCTACTGTTACATTTTTGCAAGCATATAACTGCGATAAAGAGGGTTCACCAAAAGTAAATGGATATACTCGCGCAAAAAAACAAATATATCGCCCAGAATATGTTGCATCTCATTTTGTACATTACACTGTCATAACTAAACCCATGCTTAGTATGAAAAAGATGGGAGTATTAAAATACGAGGAACGTGAGCCTAGTGAACGATTTATAAATGAGGAAAAAGAAGGATATATGATTCATGCCAAAACATGGAGATTTACTGAAACGCTCGATTGGAGGACGCGTTGTTTGGAAGACCATGTAGTAGATAAATTTGGAACTAATAAATGCCTAGTTGGGATACCATATCCGCTGAATGATGCGGAGAAAGGTAAGAAAGTCAACGCAGATGGATTTTTGTACAATTCATATCAAAGAGAAGATGTAGAAAATATTTGGGTTCCCAGGTTAGAAAAAGCTATGGGAGAAAGACGAAGAAAATACGATGAAGCAAAGACATCTTAAATTACAATTCTGTTGTGATTTAAAATATGAGAAAAATGTGTTATTCTACTTTAACTAAAACTTATGCCCGTCATTGTGGCAAAGACCTTGCTACAAAACCTGAAATTCAATTTCTTTTGGTTCTATTGAAAGTGAACAAATTCCATTATACTTGGTTCGAGAAATTAAGCATCTCTTTTGCGAAATTTGTAGTACCTTTATCAAAAAAAAGAAGTCTAAGTTTTGAAAATAGATGAAAGGTTTCTTGAACTTGGGAAAAGGAGATGGAAAAGTCGAGAAGAAAACGCCGCATCGATAATGACCAAAAAATGCTTTGAAAGCTTCATTTAGGGAGATGAAGACAGTGATATTCTTCATCGTATGTACAAACAAGTAATCAATCATAGTACGTAGCTTTTGTACGCAAAAACAAAAACAAAAAGATTCCATATCTGAATTGGATAATTTGATTCGTATAAATTTAGTAGAAATAATACGATGTAATAAAAGATCCATTTGCGTCCACAATTTAAAGTCATATTTTTCAAAAGCGATCCCACACATAAAAATTGCATTTTCCCCGGTCAATAAGCAACCAACACATTCTCATCAAAGGCAATTCATTAATAGGTACGGAGTCAAAACATGATGCTTGTTCAGTTTTTCTTTCAGTTCATTATTTAGAGCATATTAAAAGAAATTCCAAATCAAAACCGCCAACCTTGACGTATGAAAATATAAAGAGCTAAAGAAGCTTGTGTTTAGAGGAGAATATTGCAGATTACAATAGATTGGTCTTATTGAATATGCATACATCTCATGATTGTTTCCAGAATGTGTTCTGACTATTTCATCCTCTTTTTGAATTCTTACAGATAAGAAATAAAAAATGTCATCTCTCCGTGCAGCTTTCCAAAAGTCTATCCCTACTATTCAAAAATCTCTTGCTCGATCATTTCACAGCACAAATGCAAATAACGCCAAAGTAGCAGTTTTAGGTAGTTCTGGAGGAATCGGGCAACCATTAAGTCTTCTTTGTAAACTTTCTCCACATGTTGATGAGCTTTCCTGTTATGATGTTGTTGGAACACCTGGAGTAGCAGCAGATCTTTCTCATATCCCTACTAAGTCATCTGTGACTGGAAATTTACCTTCTCCTGGAACATGGCCACCAAAATCAAACGAAAGTCTAGGCGAAGCTCTAACGGGGTGCGATGTAGTTATCATCCCAGCGGGTGTGCCTCGTAAGCCCGGTATGACGAGAGACGATTTATTTAATACCAATGCATCCATTGTAAAAACTCTTGTGGAAGGTTGTGCAGAGTTTTGTCCAGATGCAGTACTAGCAATTATTAGTAATCCTGTAAATTCTACCGTTCCTATTGCAGCAGAAGTACTCAAGAAAGCAGGCGTTTACAATAAGAATAAGCTTGTTGGTGTAACCACTCTAGATGTTTGCCGTGCAAATACCTTCGTGGCATCTCACATGGGAGTAGACCCCAACGACATTGATGTTCCTGTTATTGGCGGACACGCTGGAATAACCATTTTACCACTTTATTCGCAGGTTCCTGGTGCATCTTTCACTTCCGACGAATTAGACGCCATAACACATCGTACACAGTTTGGAGGAGATGAAGTTGTTCAGGCCAAAGCTGGAGCTGGAAGTGCAACACTTTCGATGGCATATGCTGGATATCTATTTGCAGAGAATGTATTGAAGGCCATGAATGGAGAAGAAGGAATTGTCCAATGTGCTTACGTAGAGAGTGATTTGACTGACGCACAATATTTCGCTTCTCCCTGTAAATTTGGTAAGGATGGTGTAGAGGAGGTACTTGGATTTGGAGATTTGACAGAATATGAACAAGAATGGTTTGATAAAATGCTGCCAGATTTGAAGAAACAAATTCAAAAGGGTGTTGATTTTGTAAACTAGATAATTTCAATTCTCGTCTCACATATATACACAAGGTTGCCCGGATGAAAGAAGTATTCCTTGAATAAAAAGTTTTGTATGTAGTATCGCAATAAGTACTTCACATCAAATTTTAGGAGATTCGAGAAAATAATAACAGAAAAAAATATGAAAAGCTATCTGACTTTGTTTTCCTGTACAGTTTATCTTCTTGGTCACATCTGGCATTGAGAAATACTTCTCAATTTCAAATATATATATGAACGATCTTAATGATTCTTAGTCAATTTTTTTTCTGTGCTCTTTTACATTTTCGATAGTAAGAATTTCTATCTTTTGCGTTTTTTTTGGAGAGAATGCATGATATCGTTTTGTGTTACTCATGATTTTAATGATGGTGTCCTGTTGAATACTGCTGCATCCACTTGGAATCATTTTTTATCATTCACAGATACTTTCTCCGTCTTTTCTTAGAATGAGTTCTTCTTATAGTGAAATATATTCTTGTGACTATAAGCACACAAAGCTAGCATTTTTTATTACCATCCTCAAAGTCAAAATTTGGATCCTGGATCAAGATTATATTTTTGTTTTTTTATTTCTTTATGACACACTTTCAAAGCCGGTGATGACGCTTGTCTTAGTTCCAATTGTCAACTTGACGCAAGCATTATTTTATCTTTGATGACGTGTGAATTTCGTAGACAAAATGAATATCTAGAGCTCTAGAAGACAGACACATATTTATTTATTCATATCGTTGACTACTTTTTTATGCAAGAAAATATTGTCGTAAGTACGTCATGAAATGAATAGCGGGATCCAATTTTTCCACTTGTCACATGTTTAGCTTTTTATGTTCATGTGGGCTGAAGAAGTTCAACTTCCGTAAGTAGAACCTTATATCCTAGAGATGATTTTAGACGGTGACGAAAAATGTGTGGACGAAAGATAGCCAAAGTATATTCGAAGGTCCTGCAACTGTGACGTTTTCATATGACAACTTCTTGGAAAATAATGAAGGGTATGGGCGTCAATAGGTAATCTTTTTACTAAAGAAATTGCATTCATCTAAGCTCATACAGTACGTGTTTTAGGACAGCAGGTTTTAGATTGAGCGATTGCAGAACCCACTGATTTGCTAAATTCTTGATTTATTTTAAGAAACAAACCTCTTTGCAACCGATTAACGCATTGAGGCTAACGAGTATCAATCAAGGAGTTTGGAAGAATATCACTCCAAAAAAAAAAGGCAAATAGATTTAATTCAGGGCCTGTGTTCTTTTTGAAGAATTTGATCAGAATGACTATGCTTAGACCATTACTCCGATCTGTGGCAGGATTCGCTCCCCACAGATCTCTTCGTGCATCAACATTGTCTTCCAGAAAGAGTGTGGGAAGACACATGGCAACACAAAGTGGAGATGATGCCAATCCCCCCGTAGCTTTAGCTACTTTGCATCTTGAAGATGGAACCAAACTTGTAGGAAAGAGTTTTGGTTCTCATGAAAGTGTTGAAGGAGAGGTGAGTACGAAGCCGTGATAGGCTTACACCTATTTTAGTCAGTTATGAATTCATGTCCTAGTAGCAATCTTTATTTCTTACATTGCAATTTTGAAAATACCAATACATGAAGGTTGTATTCAGTACAGGTATGGTTGGATACCCTGAAAGTTTGACTGATGCTTCCTACCAAGGACAGGTAAGAAATAATGGGTTTGATTCTTCTAAATTGTGTAATTGTTCGAAGCTGAAAAGTCCTTTCCTCCACACTAGATCCTTTCACTAACAGCACCCATGGTAGGAAACTACGGAGCACCCAATCGTCAAACTCTTGATGATTTAGGTCTCCCTGCCTTCTTTGAATCCAACCGCATTCATCCCAAGGCCCTTATTGTGCAAGACTATGCTCATCACTACTCTCATTGGAATGCAGCAAGCAGTCTTGGAGATTGGCTGAAAGAAGAGGGTGTTGCTGGTCTTTCAGGTATTGATACCCGTCGTCTAACAAAGAAAATTCGTGAAAAAGGAGCCATGATGGGAAGAGTTGAAGTTGATATGAATGCCCCAGCACCTGATTTTGGAGCTATGCGTAACCCCAACCTTGATCATCTAGTTTCCCAAGTTAGTATCAAAGAACCCAAAATTTACGGACAAGGAAACCCTATTAAGATTATTGCTGTCGACTGTGGTATGAAATATAATATTATTCGTCAACTTGTTAAGCGTGGAGCAGAACTTACTGTTGTTCCATGGGACTACCCATTTGCCGCTGAAATGAGCCAATATGATGGTTTGTTCCTTTCTAACGGACCTGGTGATCCCACCATGTGTGTTCAAACAATTGAAGAACTTAAGAAAGTTATTAATTGCCCTGATGACCAAGTTAAGCCACTTTTCGGTATCTGTCTTGGAAATCAATTGATGGGTCTTGCAGCAGGAGGAAAAGCTGAGAAATTACCTTTCGGTAACCGTGGGCAAAATCAACCTGTTATTAATCATGCTACTGGAGAATGCTACATTACACCACAAAACCATGGATTCGTAATCAACACAGACACTCTCGAACCTGGCTGGAAAACTCTCTTCACCAATGCCAATGACGGAAGTAACGAAGGTATTGCCCATGAAACTAGGCCCTATTTCACTGCCCAATTCCATCCCGAGGCAGCTTGCGGACCCACAGACACTGAGTTCCTCTTTGATACCTTCTTGGAAAGTTGTAAAAAACAAAAAACTATTGAATTTCCTGTAAGGAAGCCACCCGCGCCCAGGCCCAACGTGAAGAAAGTTCTTGTTCTAGGAAGTGGAGGTACAAGTATTGGACAAGCTGGTGAATTCGATTACTCAGGTGCCCAAGCAATTAAGGTAAGTCTGCCGAGAAAAAATAAAAATCGAAAGAATGGAATAGAAATTGCTTATTAACAACGCGTTTACGACAGGCTCTGAAAGAAGAAGGACTTGAGGTTGTATTGATGAACCCTAATATCGCATCTGTGCAAACTAATGTAGATGAAAAATCTAAGTCCAAAGCCGACCACGTCTTTTTCCTTCCTGTAACTCCTGATTTCGTAGAAGAAATTATCAAGCGTGAGAAGCCTGACGGTATCATTGTTTCCATGGGTGGCCAAACTGCTCTTAACTGTGCTGTTGAGATGTACGAAGCCGGAATTTTCGAAAAACACAACGTGCAAGTTCTTGGAACTCCAATTAGTGTTGTCATTGACACTGAAGACAGACAAATATTCAGTGACAAATTGAATGAAATTAACGAAAAGATTGCTGAGAGTTATGCCGTTTATAATATCGAAGATGCTGTTGACTCTGCTAAAAAAATCGGATATCCTTTAATGATCAGGTCTGCTTTCGCTTTGGGTGGTCTTGGAAGTGGTATCTGTCAAGATGAAGCCCACCTCAGAGACATGGCTGCTAAAGCACTTTCAGTGAGTCCACAAATTTTAGTCGAAAAGAGTATGAAGGGATGGAAAGAGGTTGAATACGAAGTTGTGCGTGATGCTGAAGATAATTGTGTCACCGTTTGTAACATGGAGAACTTTGATCCTCTTGGTATTCATACAGGAGACAGTATTGTTATGGCACCCAGTCAAACATTGAGTAACGAGGAGTACCATATGTTGAGAGAGACTGCTGTAAAGGTAAGCTCTTCAAATGGTCATGTAGTTTTAAATTATCTAGATACATTCTGGTACTCATTCGAAATCTTTTTTATGTAAAGGTTGTTCGTCACCTTGGAATTATTGGAGAATGTAACATTCAGTATGCTCTCCATCCTGAATCTTTGGAGTATTGTATTATTGAGGTAAATGCTCGTCTTTCTCGTTCATCTGCTCTTGCATCGAAAGCAACAGGATATCCTCTTGCTTTTGTCGCTGCCAAGCTTTCTCTCGGAATTCCTATGCTTGAGGTACAAAATGCAGTAACAAAGAAGACACAAGCTTGCTTCGAACCTTCTCTTGATTACATTGTGACAAAGATTCCTCGTTGGGATATGTCTAAATTCGAAAATGTTAGTACAGAAATTGGATCTGCTATGAAGTCGGTTGGAGAGGTAATGGCTATTGGACGTACAATGGAAGAAAGTATTCAAAAAGCTCTTCGTATGGTTGATCCTGCTAATCCAGGTTTCGCAGCTAGTAAGAAATTCACAATGGAGGAGTTGAAGCAAGAGTTAGCTGTTCCTACTGATTTGCGTATTTTTGCCATTGCACAAGCAATGTACGAAAAGACTATGACTGTTCAAGAAATCCATGATATTACAAAGATTGATCACTGGTTCTTAAGGAGATTAGAAGGTATTGTGAAGACATGGGATCAAGTGAAAGAACATTCTGTCGATGATATTCCTGACGATTTGATGAAATTGAGTAAGCAAATGGGTTATTCAGATATCCAAATTGCATCTGGTTTGAAGGGCACACCATCTGAGGATGATGTACGAGGCAAACGTGTAGGTGCTGGAATTGTACCATACGCCAAGCAAATCGATACCCTGGCTGCTGAATTCCCTGCCGAAACCAATTATTTGTACATGACTTATCACGGATCTGAAAATGACGTAGAACCACAGGATGGAGGAGTTATGGTCCTTGGAAGTGGAGCTTATCGTATCGGTTCTAGTATTGAGTTCGATTGGTGTGGAGTATCCTGCATCCGTGCCCTCCGCCAAATGGGATACAAGTCAACTATGGTGAATTACAATCCAGAGACCGTTTCTACTGACTACGATGAGTGTGACCGTCTATACTTCGAAGAACTCAGTCGTGAGCGAGTTTTGGATATTTACAATTACGATCATGCCGATGGAGTCGTAATCAGTGTCGGAGGACAAATTCCTAACGGTCTTGCTCTTCCCTTGGATAATGCAGGAGTTAAAATCTTAGGAACGACTGCTAAGATGATTGATAATGCTGAGGACAGACAGAAGTTCTCTGCCATGATTGATGACATTGGTGTTCAACAACCCAGGTGGAGCGAGTTGACAAGTGTTGAAAGTGCATTCGAGTTTGCTCACGATGTTGGATATCCAGGTACATTTCTTGATAAATTTTGATTTTTCGTCTTGATTTACAAACTTACTCATTTCATTATCTTAACATTGTGAAATCCCAAGTCCTTGTTCGTCCATCATATGTTCTCTCTGGAGCTGCGATGAATGTTGCTTGGAATGACGAACAGCTCAGGGCTTGTCTCGGTGAAGCAGCTGAAGTGTCTCAAGAGCACCCTGTAGTAATTTCTGATTTCATTGAAGGAGCTGTAGAAATTGAAATGGATGGTGTTGCTAAGGATGGTGAAGTCATCGCTGCTGCTATTCATGAGCATATTGAAAATGCTGGTGTACATTCAGGAGATGCAACTCTTGTTCTCCCCCCATCTGACTTGACAGCTTACCAAAAGCACAGAGTTCGTGATGCCACCCGTAAGATCGCAAAGAGATTAAACATCACTGGTCCCATGAACATCCAATTTGTTGCTAAAGGAACCGATGTTATGTGCATTGAATGTAATGTGCGTGCTTCTCGTTCCTTCCCATTCGTCAGTAAGACCATGGGTGTTGACTACATTGAGGCAGCAACAAAGGCGATGGTGGGTGAAGATACAACCAGCATGAACCTTCCAACATTGGATACTAGAAATCGTCCCAATGGATACGTAGGAGTTAAGGCCCCCATGTTTTCATTTGCTCGTCTTCGTGGTTCAGATCCAGTTCTCGGTGTTGAGATGGCATCAACTGGAGAGGTCGCTTGCTTCGGAAAGAATAAAGAGGAAGCCTTTCTCAAGTCAATCCTCTCAACTGGATTCAAAATGCCACAAAAGAATATTTTGGTATCCGTACAAGAAAGTTTGACTACAGAAATGACACACTGGTGCTGGCAATTGCATGAATTGGGATTCGTTATTCATGCTACAAAACAAACTGCTGATAGCTTGTCCAAGAATGGTGTGCCAGTAACTGTTGTTGGTTACCCTACTGAACCCGATTCCCCAGAGGAAAACGCAATTGATTTGATGAAGGAAGATAAGATCGATTTGGTCATAAACATACCAACTTATGAATCTAAGCGTTTAGAGGATAACTTCCTCATGAGGAGGACAGCTATGGACTTCGGTATTCCTCTATTGACCAACCACAACTTGGTCAAGGTATTCACGGATGCCGTTACCCAACACAAGAAGGGAGAATTGATCGGATTGGACCCAGACTCTCTTTTTGATCACTACAAGGACGAAAATCAAGATGATGCCTGGACTGCACCAACTGAGTTCCATTAAACTAACTCGATTATGGATATATATTTAACCAATAATAAATATACCTATACATGTTAAATTGTATATCTAAAATTAGTATTGTTGCATATTTAAAATTATAGGATCGCATCAAATGCATACAATCTAGTTGTTTTGCTCTGCTCTGATCTCGCAAAAGATTGCTAAAATGTCATCCAACAATATCCGTACTTTGGTCTTCGTCTTTTCCTCTCTCACTTTTCTTCTTCAGGAATTCTGCTGGACACGGAGCCCCACCTCCATACGTCGGATTACGTGAATTGGGAATACCTAAAGTCTGAGGTGCTATCACAGCCATTAAACACTTGCTCTTTTTGTATGATGCGCTTGTAACTGTAGATGTGACTAAATCAGTTGCCTCTTGTGTGACAAGTGCTAATTCAGCTTGCGTAGATTGTATCATTGCAATGTTGGATCGACTCAGCATTTCCTTCTTACACCGGATGATGAACTACAAAGTTTTGGCAATAAAATAAAGTTCACGAAAATTAGCACAATTTCTTTATCGTATCCAAACACCTCATCATAATTTTTTGTTCTTACCTTCCCAATCACATTTATATCTCGAGCCCGATTGGGGAAACTATAATCATTTGCGAAGCAATGCTCATAAACTTGGGCGTTATAAAATCTTAGTGCCAATCGAAGACTCTTTTCTGGGTGAATTCTTGTGCATTTTTTCCCAATAAGATGCAAACTCCTTATATGCTGAGACCCAGTATTGAAAAGTCGTTCTTCATTGGTGGTATCCCTTGAGTTCATATTATTGTGATTTCTTTTTCTTGATGTCGTTATTTCTTTCCTTGCTTCATCATTACTATTATCAATATTAGTATGTATATCAGAATGAGAACGTGTAGAAGAGCTAGAATCTATTCTGAAAGGTAGTTCAGGGTCGATAAAATACTCAGGAGGTAAACCCATACAACCTCGTCCTGGTGGAGGATTATTCAACGTGTAACCCGACGCAAAAATTACAAACTCACAATTTTCAAGTTTTTGTGAAAGCAATAAAATGTTTGCTAAAACCGTACCTTGATGGAATGCAAGTATACCATGATACGGGCGAGAATATAGTTCTCTCTTCCATATTTGATGTAAGTGCAGTAAGGATGCATCCATTCCGATATAATGGCATTTATTATTATTTTCTGTCTCCCCTGCAGTTTGATTTGAAGCTATAGGAGTTGGGTTATCATCATACCATTTTGAGAAAGATAGATTGTCATTTTTGTTATCAAGTATTGGATTCATTTTTTCAGCAGGCTGAGAACTTGTTTTTGAGTTCAAATTCAATTGTTCAAAACTTGATGAAATTTGGATATCTCCTTGAGATTGCTCTCCGACCTCCTTTTCCATGTCCCAATCGCTAATGGGACTCTCCACGTAAACTAGCTCAACATGGTGATTTTTTGCTAGTCGTTCCTCAAGATGATAAAGTTGAGAACGAAGAATTCTTCCAGTTTGTCCTCCTCCATGAAGACATAAAACTCTGATGTCCATCACAAAATTTATCTCCTCAACTAAAGATGATGATATTGGGAATCAATTTCTTCAGGTGTTCGATAAAATCGAGGCCCAGAAAATATCATCTCCGAAAAGCCTACAAAGGATTGTACATAAGTTACATATGTGAAATCTACTTTAAGTACCTTTTCGCAAACCCGTGAAGCTCATCTCCAAAATATCATCATGTGGAGTTTTCTCAATAGCAAGTCAATAAACAAAAGCAGATTGATTGAACATTTAAAATACAAATTCTACAATGATGAGATTTATGTATTTCAAGGACAACCTCTTATGAAAGTGATTTTATTTCTTTGCCGAAAATTCGCATAAAAATTGTATATTATTGAAAGTATGATAACAGCAGTATTCTTGCAAATATAACACAATGTTTCCAAACGCCCAAAGAGGAATAAACTTGTTTGAGTTCTTGAATGATTTCGAATGTTTGTATTTCAAAAATGCCATGTATGGTACACATCAATTATAAGTCGTCGTTGTCAATGGAAGAGAAAATATGTACAAATTTCTTAAATATAGAGCAACCATATCTAATGAAAGAAAGTTTACCGAGACGTAGTTCTAAAGAATATCATTACTAGAAAGTAGTATTTACGAATCGATGGGAGTGTGCCAGTACAGAGAGACATAATATATTGCATTGTATCACAGATCGATATCCTCTTACAATTAAGACATTCGATAAGTCTCTACACATATTGTAATAAAACAGATACAAAATAGCCCAAGCATCACACCGGCAGATATCGAATTTTGCCGAGTAAAGATCCTCTCTCTAAATGTCAGCTCAGGTTCAGGTTCCGGGCCCTCTGGAGCAGCTGTTATTTGCACTGTGGGAGATGAAGAACGTAACAATGTGGGACTTCCAGAAGGACTACTGGATAACTCTGCAGAGGGATTCGATGAGGCAACCAAAGAAGGAGGTGAGGAAAGTGTTAAGCTTGGTGCGCTTGATTCTGTAATGGTTGGTTCAGTGGATAAAGTAGGAGTGACAGTGGGACTAGCAGTGGGTGTCTTTGTGGGTAAGCTACTGGGTTCTAAGCTTGCAGTTACACTTGGTGCGAAGCTTGGTGGTAAAGATGGTGATTTTGAAGGTTCTGGAGCGATGCAATTAATCTCTACTCCAGAGATAGCACAATTTACTCCTTCGTCACAGATAAAAACTGATTTATTGACTGCACTTATTTTCATAGCATCATCAGTACATTCAATTGGGACACATGTTGGCACATTGACATACTCTGTAGTGACGTCAATAAATCCAGTGTCATCTCTCAGATCGGTGCTTGTAGTAGCTGAAACTTTGCATATCTGATTTCCTAGCATTGAGCATGTGGTCTCGAATGCTGCAATGGCGTTGCTTGCTTCTTCCACACCGCTCACGGTAATATTTGCAGCTGTTGGTAAGACAACCTTACATTCCTCACTATCCATTCCCATAATGACTTGAGCGCAGTCCCGATTCACATTATCTGATAAAGACTCTAAGAAGTCATTAAGCTGATTGTCTTGCAGAACCCGTCTTGTAGCCTGTTCACAGTTTCCTTGAGAAGTACCGACGGTGCTAATAGCAGGACAGTTGACAGTTTTAGACGAGATTTCGCAGTCTTCGGTTTCACACAAGGGGAATGGATCTAGAGTAGCTACATCGTCCACAGTACATACATCTGGGATACAGATAGGTTTTGCAACTTCGAACATTCTAATGTCGTTTATGACAGTTTCAGTATCTACTCGACATACTGTATGTCCCATGGATTCGCATTCACTTATGTATGATCTTAGAGTGGAACCCGTCAACGGTGAAAAATCTTTCACAACATTGTATGTGGTAAGTGCAGGCACATTTTCAGAATTGAAAATTTTCTGCACTTCATTTGCAACATTGGATGCATCTATAGCATGAAAAGAGCACCAATCGCTGGATCCACCAAAAAGGTTCGTTCGACATTCTCCATTCATTCTTTTCTCAAGTGATGAAAGATTATCTTGCATATCTTCGTTGGCATTGATGGCCATAGCATCTGCTGCACAATTTCCTGGTCTCCCATTAGGGAAGAATCCACGTATAGGACAATTCACTTCTCTTTCTAAGATTCTACATCCATTTTCAGGCAAACATCCGAGAGGTGTCGCATCTAGAAGGTCCACTTCTTCGTCGTTACAACTTACAGGAAAACAAACTGGTTTCACAACCTCTTTTACAACTGTTGTAGAGCTGCTGTATTGAACAGTAGTTGTGACGGCGCAAACGCTATAATCATTGCCTAAAGCACTGCATGCATCGCGAAATAAATTATATGGATTAGTTGCCCTTCTTGATTGTTGAGGTGTAGTGTAATCTCTAATGGGAAAGAGTGTATTTAAATTATCAGATTGAGATATGGAGGTTGCTTGGAGTAGATCTTCAAATGCACGTGAATAATCGGTCCTCATTGATTGCACATCAACACTGCTCAGACACTGGTCCACAGGTTGTCCCATGCTTATGCTTATATTAGACGTCACGGAAAATAAAATAAGCAATGCTGCATGTTTGTGGAAAAACATTGTATATCTGGATATTAGGTGGAATGGAAGCAAGTTCTGTCGGAGAGTTTTATCAAATCTGTTTGCTTTCTCCTTTCGAATTGGTCTCGGTGTTAAGACTTAGAATTTCAACTTTACAAGCAATGCAATTATCTATATCGGTGCTTTCTACAATATGTTCAATCCAGTCGTTTTGCTTGTGATTACGAGACATATTTCGAATTATGTTTAGGTTATCTATTTAATTTTTCATGTGTACTATTTATGGAAAATAGTAATCACTGCTTGATCAATATGGGTTTTGATGATACAAAATAAGTATTACTTAGCACTTTTCACCAAGACAAAACATGTGTATCAAAGTCTTCTACTTAAGTATAATAATTATGCTTAGATACGACAAAAATTCAATCAAATTTAACGGTGTGCAATACACGTTCGAACCTTGTTCCAGCGTAAAATTGTCATTGTGTAGGTTGTTTTAGTACAAAGTGACGTCATGTTATTTGTATGTTCGAGGACCTTTTGGATGGAGTTGTCATTGGGGAATTCTTCCATACTTACTCTACATCCATATTGACAAACATAACAGACAAAACTTACGCATCTATGAAAGATTCAACACCCAGGACTGACTTTTGTTATGCAACAATTTTGAAAAATGTGTATCCGTATATTTTTTAACGACCGGACGATTTAAATTAAACAGCGAATAGTATAGCGAGCATCTTAGGTAGGATTTATCTATGTTCCAAGTTCAAATACTGGTTCCTATCTTTGAATTCAGTTTTTAAACTTTTTGAATTAGACTCTCGTTTCCTAATTGTCAACCAAACATGGTATCTTCCTTGCCACATGCACAAAAAAGATTCAAGAAGCAAATTAGAAATCATAAATAAATACACTTCTTATTATCACAAGTGAAAGTTCTTTCCTGTTATTCTAAAATCTATTTTTTTTTAAGTTAAGCTTTCATATTCATATTGTTAATAATATCATTACAAACAACACAAAATGTTAGTGGGCCCCTTGAATTTTCTAAGTTTGGTTTGAGATATATTTTGCGAAACGGAATTTATAA